>Ga0189284_100056_pt1 | contig 199383 bp, 194 predicted proteins | sample N32C7minimetaG_FD_130314 | JGI IMG/M metagenome (GOLD analysis project Ga0189284, IMG submission 130314) | Marine microbial communities from the Costa Rica Dome - N32 C7 mini metaG | ecosystem: Environmental > Aquatic > Marine > Oceanic > Photic zone | place: Costa Rica: the Eastern Pacific...
CTCCCGAAGCGCCATAGGATGTGGTTTTCCCATCTCAAACCCCCATATCTGCCATGCGGACAAGGAATCACAGATCAAGCTTCGTGGGAATCCTGAATCGGAAAGGGCGCAACACGCTCTAAGTCGCCGGTCACAATACATTCTTAACCTTATTGTGCCAGTCTGAGTCTCGTGCCGGGCGCGGAATGATCCCGCGTCCCGGCATGAACTTCCTCCCTGTTAACTGGCCGCGCCGCATTGGCGCGGTTCTTTTTCTTGCGCCCCACCCGCCACGCGCCACGCATTGGCCCAAACCGCTTTGAAAAAATTGACCGTTTCGGACCTTTTTCCCTGTTGACGCAACGCCGGTGTCCCCATAACGTGCGCTCATAAGTCGGCCAGTCCGACAGGGAGAGAATAAAAAATTCTGAAAAGGGCCCCATCTGCGGGCCCTTTTTACTTGGCCCATGAAGGGCTTGGCGAAAACGGGCCGATGGCGGCGCTTCGCGCCCGCGCGCCGGTGCATTTTGCGCCTGACAGTATCACGCGGCCATGTTAGCCAAGGACCGAACATACCGTTTTCTTCGCATCCATTGACGAGGCGTTCACATGAAACTGACGATCATCACCGCAGCCGCTTTGGCTGGCCTCCTGGCCCTGCCGCTGGCCGCACAGGAAACCGAAACCACCGAAGACGGCGGCGACACGCTTGGCCTGTCCACCGGCACGCCCGAAGTGGGTTCCACCTACCTGGAGGCCGAATTCGGCGATTGGGAAATGCGCTGCGTGACCGCGCCCGAAGGCCAGCCCGACCCGTGCCAGCTCTACCAGCTTCTGCGCGACCAGGACGGCAACGCCGTGGCCGAGTTCAACCTCTTCGACGTGCCCAATGAAGGTGACCTTGCCGCGGGCGCCACCATCGTCACGCCGCTGGACACGCTCCTGACCGGGCAATTGCGCATGGCCGTCGACAGCGCGCAGCCACGCGTCTACCCGTTCAGCTTCTGCCAGCCCATCGGCTGCTTCGTGCGCCTCGGCCTGACCCATGGCGACCTGGATGCGTTCCGCGCCGGCAACGTGGCCACGATCGCCATCGTGCCGCTGCCCGCGCCCGACCAGGTGGTGGCGCTTGGCCTGTCGCTCACGGGCTTCACCGCGGGCTTCGAGGCGCTGGAGGCCTATAATGCCGAGGCCCGCGTGCAGATGGAGGCGCTGATCGGCACGCCTGACACCGAAAGCACCGAAGCGACCGAGTAACGCAAGGCGCGTTAATCAATTCCAAGGGCCCGCCGGAGTTTCCGCGCGGGCCTTTTTCCGCGTCACCCGGCGTGATCGGCGGCGATCCGGGCCAGGATGCGCAATGCGTCCCCCTCGCGGCCCTCGGGCACAAAGATATGGTCATGGTAGAAGCCCGCGACCGGGTTCACGCCCATCCCCGCCTTCGCCAGTTCCGTCGCGATCACCGCGATGAACCCCACCGCCTCCAGCGCCGAATGCACATCGAGCGTGATCATCCGGCTTGGAAACTCATAGGCCAGCCCCGCCGCCTCGGCCTCGGCCCGCGTCAGGATCAGCGTGGTGCCCTCGGCCTCGCGGAACACCATGCGCGCGGTGACGCCCCGAGGGATCGGCCCGGTCAGTGTGGCGAAGACATGCGTGTCCGGCACAAGCGTGGCGCGCAGTCCGGCCAAGAGCTTGCCCAGATCGGTCTCACCGCTCATGGGGCCGCCCGGAAGGCCAGCACCGCGTTCAGCCCGCCAAAGGCGAAGGCATTGGACAGGACCGCCGTGACCCGCGCCTCGCGCGCCTCGTTCGGAACCACGTCCAGCGCGCATTCGGGGTCCGGTTCCTCGTAGCCGATGGTCGGCGCGATCACCCCGTCGGTCAGCGCCATGATGCAGGCCAGCGCCTCGACCGCGCCGGTGCCGCCGATCAGGTGGCCGTGCATCGACTTGGTGGACGAGATCATCAACGCGTCGGCGTGATGGCCGAACACATCCGCCACGGCGGCACATTCGACCTTGTCATTCGCCGCCGTCCCGGTGCCATGCGCGTTGATATAGCCGACATCCTCGCGGTTCAGCCCCGCATCCTTGAGCGCGCCGGCCATCGCCCGCGCCGCGCCCTGCTTGGACGGCATGACGATATCGGCGGCGTCCGAGGTCATGGCAAAGCCCACCACCTCGGCCAGGATCTCGGCCCCGCGCGCCTTGGCCCGCTCCAGCGTCTCGAAGACGAAGACGGCGGCCCCCTCGCCCTGCACCATGCCGTTCCTTGTGGCGCTGAACGGGCGGCAGCCATCCTTGGACATGACGCGCAGCCCTTCCCAGGCCTTCATGCCGCCAAAGCACAGCATCGATTCCGAGCCGCCCGTCACCATGACATCGCACATGCCCGACCGGATCATCCAGAACGCCTGCCCCATCGCGTGGTTCGACGAGGAGCAGGCGGTGGCGACGGTAAAGCTCGGGCCCTTGAGGTTGAACTCCATGCTGACATGGCTGGCCGCCGCGTTGTTCATCAGCTTCGGGACCACGAAGGGGTGCACCCGGTTCTTGCCGTCCTCGTAGACGGTGCGGTAATTCTCATCCAGCGTCTGCATGCCCCCGCCCGAGGTGCCGAGGACGACGCCCGAGCGCGCCGCCAGGTCGCCGCTGAATTCCAGCCCGGACTGCGCAATCGCCTCGCGCGCGGCGATCAGGGTGAACTGGGTGAAGCGGTCATAGAGCGAGATCTGCTGCCGGTTGAACAGCGCCTCCGGGTCGTAATCCTTGATCTGCCCGCCAATGCGCACCGCCAGCCGGTCGAGGTCGCGCATCTCAAGCTCGCCGATACCGCAGCGCCCCTCGGCCATGGCCCGCTTGGTCGCGGCCACATCGGCCCCGAGCGCGTTGATCGTGCCCTGCCCGGTGATGACGACGCGCCTCATCTCTGCTCGGCCACCAGCGTCTTGACCGCCGCGATGATGGTCTCGACCGAGGAGATGTCGAAGGGGCTGTTCTGCGGCTCGTTCGCGTTGAAGGGAACCTGGATGTCGAACTCCTCCTCGATGGCGAAGATGCTTTCGACAAGGCCGAGGCTGTCGATGCCGAGATCGTCCAGCGTGGCGTCGCGGCGCACGTCCTCCGGCTCGATCACCGCCTGTTCCGCGAGGATCGCGATCACCCGTTTGTCGATTGTGTCAGTCATGGCGCCTGATGCCTGTGCGGGTCCGGTTCAGGGATGGACTTAGTCACTCGAGCCGGGTTTTGAAACGGCTTTCTGCAATGCCGCGACGGTGGCGGCCAGCCGCGGCAGGCGGCGCAGGGCCTTGTAGGTCTCGACATGGGTTTCCATCTTGACCGCCGGATAGCCCAAGACGGCCCGACCCGCCGGCACGTTCGACAGGATCTTGGTGCCGCCGCCCGCGACCACGTCCGAGCCGATGGTGACGTTGTCCACGACACCGACCTGGCCGCCGAACACCACCCGGTCCCCGATCGTGGTGGAGCCCGCGACCCCGACCAGTGCCGCGAAAAGACAGTGTTCACCGGTCACCACGTTATGGGCCAGGTGCACAAGGTTGTCGATCTTGCAGCCATTGCCCACCACGGTGTCGCGGATGGTGCCCCGGTCGATGGCGGCGTTGGCCCCGATCTCGACGTCATCGCCGATGCGCACCGAGCCGAGCGAATGGATACGGGTCCAGCTCTGGTTCGCGGCCTCGACCTGGCCCAGGCTTTCGCGGACCTGCTCGACGGTGGATTTCTCGGGCGTCACGAAGGACATCCCGTCATTGCCGATGGAGGCGCCGGGTTGCAGGATCACGCGGTCGCCGATGCGCACCCGCGCGCCGATGCGCACCCCTTGCAGGATCAGCGCGTCATCGCCGATCACCGCGCCTTCGGCAATGCTCACATGGCTGGCGATCCGGGCCCTGGCCCCGATCCGCGCGCCGCGTCCGATCACCACGAACGGGCCGATGGCGGCCCCGATGCCGATTTCGGCGGAGGGGTCGATGATGGTGGAGGGATGGATCCCCGGCGCGATCTCGGGCCCCGGATCCAGCGCCGCGGTCAGCCCCGCCATGGCATAGCGCGCGCGGCCCACGAAGATCGCCGCCTCAAGCCCCGCGCCCTGCCAGTCGGTGCCGGGCGACAGCACCGCGGCCCGTGCGCGGCCCCTGGCCAGCCCCTCGACATATTGCGGAGCCATGGCCAGCGCCAGGTCGCGCGGACCTGCCGAGGCGGGTTCCGCCAGCCCGTCAATCTCAATGTCCAGCGCGCCCTCCGCCGAGGCCCCGAGAGCCTCGGCAATCTGCCGGATCGTATGTGCCATGTCTCTGCCCTCCAGCGACCGCCGCTTTCGGGCAGAGCTTTAGCTTGAGACCGAGCGGAGTTCCACCCCGGCCTCTTCCATCGCGCGCCACAGACGCGCGTCGCGGTCATAGACGTCGCGGCGGAAATGCAGCGCGCCATCCCGGTCCACAAAGCTGGTCCAGTAGACGATATGCACCGGAATCTGCGTGGCCAGATCGACCTGCGTCTCCTGGCCAGAGCTCAGGATGCTATCGAAATAGCTCTGCGGCGACGCCTCCTGACGCGCCAGCAGGAGATAGGCCAGCTCCAGCGGGCGCTGCACGCGCACGCAGCCATGGCTGAAGGCGCGGCTTTCGCGCTCGAACAGGCTGCGCGTCGGTGTGTCGTGCAGGTAGATGTTGTGCCGGTTCGGGAACATGAACTTGACCCGGCCAAGCGCGTTGTTCGGCCCCGGCGGCTGACGCAGGTCGAAGGGGAAGTTGCGCCGAGTATATTGCGTGAAGTCGATGCCCGTGCGGCTGACTGGACGACCGCCGCGCATCAGCTCCATTTGCGCCGCGCCGCCGGGATTGGCCTGCATCTGCGGCAGGTATTCATTCACCGTGATCGAGCGCGGAACATACCAGCTCGGATTGATGACCATGTGCTCCATGACGTCCGAGAACTCGGGCGTGGCACGATCCTCGGGGCTGGCACCGACGACGACGCGGGTGGAAAAGCTCACCTCTTCATCGTCGATCACATAGGCGTGGAAATCGGGGATGTTGACCAGGATATGCCGGTCGCCCCGGTTCGGGTCTTCCCAGTTCAGCCAGCGCTGACGTTCCATGCCCAGGATGATCTGGCGCAGGCGCTGTTCGGGCGCCACGTTGATTTCCTCGAGCGTGCCGGTCCCGGCGACGCCATCGGCCTCCAGCCCGTGGCGCACCTGGAAAAGCTGGACCGCCGCCTGCAGTTCCGCGTCATAGACGGCGGTGGCCGAGCGATCCATGTAGCCCATCGCGATCAGGCGGTCGCGCAGGGCAACCACGGCAGGACCGCGCGCGCCAAGCTCCAGCCGGCCGCCGCGCACCGGTTCGCCCCACCCGCCATTGCCGATCACGCGCTCCATTTCCATCATGCGGCGTTGCAGGTTGACATATTCGGGATGCGCGGGCGGCAATGCGCGCATGAAATCATGCGGATCGCCCTGCATGAGACCGCTCAGCAGATCGGTGGGGTCGCGGCGCGGGATCTCGCGCGCGATGACGGGGATGATATCGCCGGGCTCCAGCATCCCCGTCTGCACGTCGCGGGCATAGGCCAGGAACATGGTCGAGGCGAGGATCTCGGCCTGGCCCCGCGCATAGGCGTTGTCGGCATCCATGAAGGCCGCGCGCAGCGTGTCGGGGTCATAGCGCGACACCGGCAGCCCGTGATCGGCGGCCCCCTCCAGCGCGGTCAGGAGCGCGTTGCGCCGGTCGGCATCCTCGGTCCCGGTCCAGATCGGCTCGAACGCGCGCCCGCGATAGAACTCGGCCAGCCCGTCCTCGGCGGCAACGCCTTCCGCAATGGCCTGGCGGAAGGCCGTGACCAGCGCCGAGGCCGGGGCCGGAATCAGAAGGATCAGCGTGAGGGCGAGGGCCAGCAGCGAAAGCGGTAGTCGGCGGAAGCTGAAAAAGGTCATGGATCACCTGTGCGCATAAAGAGGTCCGTCATTCATAGGCATGAACCCTGCCAGACGCCCCCCCCGCCTGTCTATTCACGTTTTTGAAACGCAGGCGCGCTAAACTGCCGAAATCATGGCAGGAAAACCGCCCTCATCGCGCGCCGGGAAATCGGCCAAGCCCATCGGATCATGGTCCTTTTTGGCAAGATTCTGCCGACCAGGCCCGGTTCGGCAGAAAGTGCCGCCCTGAGACTATCAAAAATCTCCCGAATGTGTCAGTAAACCCACACTTGGGGATGGACACAAATAAAGCCGAATTCAACGGTAATTTGTGGTTTTGAAACGGGTACGAAGGACGGGGCTTTAATAGACATGACGAAACCGACGATGACGCGGCGGGCACTTCTTGGTGCCTTTGCAGCGACGACCGTGGCGGCTGCGCCGTTTACGGCCAACGCATTCGGCATCCTGCGGGGCGCAGGCGATATCCGCCGATTGAAGATGCATTCCGGGCGCACCGGCGAGACTGTGGACATGGTCTACTGGATCGAGGGCGACTACATCCGCCCGGCAATTCAGGAGATCAACTACTTCATGCGCGACTGGCGCACGGATCAGGTGCATGACATCGACGCGCGCACGCTGGACATCATGAGCGCGTCGCACAAACTGCTGGAGACGAACGAACCCTACATGCTGTTGTCGGGCTACCGCTCGCCCGAGACCAACGCGATGCTGCGGGCCCGGTCTTCGGGCGTGGCACGCCGGTCGCTGCACATGCAGGGCCAGGCGGCGGATCTGCGTGTCGCCGGACGCTCGGTCAGCCAGGTCGCCCGCGCGGCGCAAACCTGGTCGGCAGGGGGCGTCGGGCGCTACTCCGGATCGAACTTCACCCATATGGATTGCGGCCCGGTCCGCACCTGGGGCGGCTAAGCTGCACGGGTGATCCTGTTGCGGGGGCGGCTGAACCCGTCTGCCCCCGACCGGCACCCGAACCGCGAGATACGAAACCGGCCCATGACGGCCGGTTTTTTCATGTGCGGGTCACAGCGCGCGGACGGGGCAATCATCCATCAACGCCTCGGCATCCGAGCGGCGGCACAGCGCGGTCGCCTCGGTCATCACCGCGGCACTTGCCGCGGCCACGCCGTGTTGCAGGGCGATCTCGGGCGCGTCACCCCGCGCCAGAGCTCCCGCGAACCCGGCCACGAAACTGTCGCCCGCCCCGGTTCTTGAGCGCACCGGCACCCGGGCCGCGGTGCAGAACCAGCGCCCCGCCCCCGTGACCAGAACCGATCCCTCGGCCCCGCGCGCCAGCACCACCATGCGCGCCACGCCCCGCGCAACCAGATCGGCGGCAAGGTCCGCGCTGGCGGCGCTGTCGGGAAGGTCGCGTCCGGCAAGCTCCTTGGCCTCGGCATGATCGAGCCGCAGCAACTCCAGCCCCTGGATGCGCCCTTGCGCGATGGCGGCCAGCGCCGGGCCGGAACTGTCGAGGATCACGCCCGCCCCCTGCACCTCCGCGACCGCCACCAGCCAGGCGGCGAAATCGTCGGGAAAGCCCTGCGGCTGGCTGCCAGACAGGATCGCCAGCCCACCGGATGGCAGGGAAGCCGCGATCTCATCCTGCGCGCGGGCCAGGTCGTCTTGCCGCCACTCCGGACCGGGAAAGACAAACCGGTATTGCGCGCCGCTGCTGCGGTCGGTGACGGAGAGATTCTGCCGCGTGTCACCGGGGGCCACGACGTAGCGCGCCGTCACCCCCTCACGGTCCAGCAACCCCCGCAAGGTTTCGCCCGCCGCGCCGCCCACGGCCACCAGTGCCACGCTGGTCCCGCCAAGCTCGGCCAGGGCGCGGCTGATATTGATGCCGCCGCCGCCGGGATCCATCCGGGGGGCGTCACAGCGCAGTTTGGGCCCCGGTTCCACCTCGGCTGCGGAACTGTCCAGGTCCACCGCCGGGTTCAGCGTTATCGTCAGGATCTCGCGCATGTCAGCCCCCTTTTCACGCCACAATCTAGGGCAGACGCAGGCCCCCATCCAGCCGGATCGTCTCGCCGTTCAGATAGGCCATCTCGATGATGAAACGGACCGTGCGGGCGAACTCCTGCGGATCGCCGAGGCGGCGGGGAAAGACCACGTCGGCGGCCAGACTGTCCATCATCTCCTGCCCCAGGCTTTCCAGCATCGGGGTCAGGAACAGACCCGGCGCGATGGCCATGCAGCGAATGCCAAGCGAGGCGAGGTCGCGCGCCACCGGCAGGGACAGCCCCGCCACCCCGGCCTTGGAGGACGCATAGGCCGCCTGCCCCTTCTGCCCGTCATAGGCCGCAATGGAGGCCGTGTTGACGATGACGCCGCGTTCGCCATCGGCATTGGGATCGTTCCTGGCCATCTCGGCCGCGGCCAGCCGCGCGACATTGAAGGCGCCGACCAGGTTGATGTCGATGGTGCGCTGGAAGTCGGCCAATGGGAACGGCCCCCTGGAGCCGACCGTCTTGGCCCCGGTCACGATCCCCGCGCAATTGACGACGCCGGTGATGCCGCCCATCCGGGCCGAGGCCAGCGCAACGCCCTCCGCAACACTCTCCTCCGAGGTCACATCGACTTTTACGAACCCGCCCCCGATCTCGTCGGCCACCGCCTGCCCCTTGTCGGCATCGCGGTCGAACAGGGCAACCTGCGCCCCCGCCCCCGCCAGGTAGCGCGCCGTCGCCTCGCCGAGGCCGCTGGCCCCGCCGGTCACGATCAGTCTTGCCGTTGAAATATCCATCACGCCATCCCCCTTGAATTGAACATGTGTTCAGTTATCAGGCGCGGGCGATCCGGTCAAATCCTCAGCGGTAATGCAGCGAGACGCCGTCGCGGAAGACATGCACCTTTTCCGGCGGGGCCGACATGCGCAGGGTCTTGTGGCGGTCGTCGGAATGCACGCCGGGGCGCTTGCCGATCACCGGATCCTGGCCGGTCGCGGCCTCGAAATACAGAAGCGTCACTTCGCCCAGGGCTTCCGTGATGGCGACCTTGCCCTCATAGGCGAAATCGGCGCTGTCGGTGACGACCATATCCTCGGGCCGGATGCCGACACGCACCCGCGCGCCCTGATCATCAGCGTTCGAGGGGTAATCAGACACGATCGTGCCGCCGCCCTGATCCGTCTGCACCCGCGTCTGCGCGCCGGTTTCGACGATCTCGCCCGCCAGCAGGTTCATCTGCGGGCTGCCGATGAATTGCGCCACGAACTCGCTGTTGGGCCGCTCGTAAAGCTCCAGCGGAGTGCCGACCTGGGCGATGCCCTTGTTGGCCAGCACCACGATGCGGCTGGCCAGCGTCATCGCCTCGACCTGGTCATGCGTCACGTAGATCATGGTCGAGTCGGGCATCTGCTCCTTCAGCTGCGCGATCTCGATCCGGGTCGCCACGCGCAGGGCCGCGTCGAGGTTCGAGAGCGGCTCATCGAAGAGATAGACCTTGGGGTCGCGCACGATGGCACGGCCAATGGCCACCCGCTGACGCTGCCCGCCCGACAGCGCCTTGGGCAGGCGGTCAAGGTATTCCTTCAATTGCAGCTTTTCCGCCGCGCCATTGACGGCCTCGTCGATTTCGGCCTTGGACTTGCCCGCGATGTTCAGCGCGAAGGCCATGTTGTCGCGCACCGTCATATGCGGATAAAGCGCGTAGGTCTGGAACACCATGGCGATGCCGCGCTGCGAGGGGGGCACGTCGTTCATCACCTGCCCGTCGATGGTGAAAGTCCCGCCCGAGATCTTCTCCAGCCCCGCCACCATGCGCAGAAGCGTGGACTTGCCGCAGCCCGAGGGGCCCACGAAGACGATCAGTTCGCCCGTCTCGATGTCGAGATTGATGTCGTTCAGGACATTCACATCGCCATAGGATTTGGCGACATCTTTCAGGATCAGATCGGCCATATGTCAGGTCTCCTCATGGGCGAACAGGGCCTGCCAGGGCCCGATATGCTGCGCGTCGGGGGTTGCGAAGGGGGCATCCTCGCACAGGGTCCAGTTGCCATCCGGCAGGGCGATGTCCTGGCCCGCATCGCTCAGGTTGAAGGCGCAGAGCAGGCGCTGGCCGTCATGGGACCGGGTGAAGATCACGACGCCCTCCTCGGCACGGATCAAGGTGAAATCGCCCTTGGCCAGCGCCGGATACCGCCCGCGAAACGCGATCATGGCGCGGTAGAAATCCAGCATCGCGTCGGGCTGCGTGTTCTGCACCGAGACGGCGCGCGCCACATGTTCCATCGCGATGGGCAGCCACGGCTTGCCATCCGAGAACCCCGCATTGCGGTTGTCGGCCACCCAGGGCATCGGCGTGCGGCAGCCGTCGCGGCCCTTGAACTTGGGCCAGAACCTTATGCCGTAGGGGTCTTGCAGATCCTCATAGGCGACATAGGCCTCGCTCAGCCCCAGTTCCTCGCCTTGATACAGGCAGACCGAGCCGCGCAGGCTGAGCAGCAGCGCGGCGTAGGTCCGGTAGGCCGCATCGGACAGTTGCCAGCGCGTCGCGTGGCGGATCACGTCATGGTTGGAGAAGGCCCAACAGGCCCATCCGTCGCCGACCCCGGCCTCGAACTCGCTCAACACCCCGCCGACGCGGTCCGCCGTGGGGGAGACGCCGGACAGGAAATCGAAGCTGTAGCACATCTGCACCTTGTCATTGCCCGAGGTATAGGCGGCCTGGATCTCCTGGCCCCGCTGCGCATCGCCGACCTCGCCCACGGCGACGGCGGAGAACTCGTCCAGCACCGCGCGGAAGCGCTTGAGGAAGGCCAGGTTCTCGGGCTGGTTCTTGTCGTAAAGGTGATCCTGCCAGTTATAGGGGTTCACTTCAGGCGCGATAGTGGCGTTGCGCTGATCGGGGTCAAGCGCCGGGTTGTCGCGCAAGTCCTTGTCGTGGAAGTAGAAATTGATCGTGTCGAGGCGGAAGCCATCGACGCCCCGCTCCAGCCAGAACCGCGCCACGTCCAGCAGCGCATCCTGCACATCCGGGTTATGCAGGTTCAGGTCGGGCTGCGAGGTCAGGAAGTTGTGCAGGTAATACTGCATCCGTTCGCCATCCCATTCCCAGGCCGAGCCGCCGAAGATCGACAGCCAGTTGTTGGGCGGCGTGCCGTCGGGCTTAGCATCGGCCCAGACATACCAATCGGCGCGGGCATTCTCGCGGCTCTGGCGGCTTTCCTGGAACCAGGCATGCTGGTCCGACGAATGGCTCAGGACCAGGTCGATCAGCACCTTGATACCAAGCTCATGCGCCCGCGCGATCAGCGCGTCGAAATCGCCCAAAGACCCGAACATCGGATCGACATCACGGTAATCGGAGACGTCATAGCCGAAATCCAGCATCGGCGAGCGGAAGAAGGGCGAGATCCAGATCGCATCGACGCCGAGGCTGGCGACATGGTCCAGCCGGTGGATGATGCCGCTGAGGTCGCCGATCCCGTCGCCATTGCTGTCCTGGAAGCTGCGGGGGTAGATCTGGTAGATCACCGCCCCGCGCCACCAGTCCTGATCGGGGGCGTGGACATCCTTGCGGGACATATCCTGCATGAGGTTCATTACGTAACTGCCTTGTTTACTTGACCGAGCCGGCCAGGAGGCCGCGCACGAGATAGCGTTGCATTGTGAAGAAGACCAAGAGCGGCACCGCGATCGAGACGAAGGCCGCCGTGGCCAGGATCCCCCAATCGCCGCCGCGGCTGCCCAGGAGGTCATCGGCGATGGTGACGGTCATCACGCGGCTGGCCTCATCGGACGGCAGGAACACCTTGGCGACCAGCAGGTCGTTCCAGGTCCACAGGAACTGGAAGATGGCGAAGCTGGCCAGCGCCGGGAAGGACAGCGGCAGGATGATCTTGAGGAAGATCTGGAAATCCGTGGCTCCATCGACCTTGGCGCTTTCGATGATGTCGCGCGGCAGGCCGACCATGTAGTTTCTGAGCAGATAGACCGCCAGCGGCAGGCCGAACCCGGTATGGGCCAGCCAGATGCCGACGAAACTCTGCCCGATGCCGATCTGGTTGTGCAGGTTCAAAAGCGGCACAAGCGCCAGTTGCAGGGGCACGACCAGCAGGCCGACGACACAGGCGATCAGCAGCCCGCGACCGGGGAAATCCATCCAGGCCAGCGCATAGGCCGCGAAGGCCGCGATCAGGATCGGGATGATGGTGGCCGGGATCGTCACCGTCAGCGTGTTGATGAAGGCCCGGTCCATCCCGTCCGAGGTCAGGATGGTGCGGTAATTGTCCAAGGTGAAATTGGGCGGCGTCTCGGCCGCGAAATAGACGCGCGGACCGCTGCCCGGATCCTCCTCGGAGGTATAGACATAGCTGCCATCGGCGTTGACCGTCAGCATCCCGCCATCGCGGGTTTCGACCTCTTCGCCCGGCGCATAGGCCGCCGGTTCACGGCCGAGGATGCCGAAACCGGTGATCTGCGCCTCACCGCTGGTGAACTCCGCGGCCACTTCCGCGCTCTCGAAGATGTTGCCCTCGACGATCCAGAGGTCGCCCTCCTGGCGGGGGTCGGCATCGCCGCGCGTGCGGTAGGTCAGCTCGACCGAGAACGGCGCCACCCACCAGCCCGAGGCGGTGATCTGGTCGCGGTCGCGGAAGGACGAGACGAACAGCCCCACGGTCGGGATCAGCCAGGCGATGACCAGGATCAGGACCGAGATATTGACCGCCCATTTCAGCGCGTTGTTCTGTCCGGCGATATTGTCCATCAGCGCATCTCCTTCTGGGCCTGGCGGATGTTCCAGATCATCACCGGCAGGACGACGATCATGATCACCACGGCCACGGCGGTCGCCCGCCCGTCATCGCGGAACATGAAGCTCATCATGTAGCTTGGCAGGATCTCGGTGCCGAAATTGCCGCCCGTCATGGTGTAGACGATGTCGAAGACCTTGAGCACGAGGATGGTGATCGTGGTCCAGACCACGACGATGGTGCCCATGATCTGCGGCACCTTGATGCGGAAGAAGACGCGGAACGGCCCCGCCCCGTCGATGATCGCGGCCTCGATCGTATCCTCGGGCACGCCGCGCAGGGCGGCGGAGAGGATCACCATGGCAAAGCCGGTCTGAATCCAGACCAGGATCACCATGAGGAAGAAGTTGTTCCAGAACGGCAATTGCAGCGGATCGAGCGGATCGAGCCCCATGCCGTCGCGGATCGCGTTGATGATGCCGATATCGGGATCGCCCGCATAGACGAATTTCCAGATCAGCGAGGCGCCGACGAAAGAGATCGCCATCGGCATGAAGATCAGCGATTTGGCGATATTGCCCCATGAGAGGCGATCGGTCAGCTGTGCCACCACGAGGCCGAAGAAGGTGGCGGCGGCGGGCACGACCAGGGCCCAGAGAGCGTTGTTGATCAGCGCGGTCTGGAACTCGGGGTCGCCCGCAAGCGAGGTGTAGTTGCCAAGGCCGATGAACTCGTTGCCGGCCCGGTTATACATCGACCGGATCAGGCTGCCGATGACCGGATAGACCAGGTAGATCGACAGCGCCAGGATGGCGGGCAGCAGGAACAGCCAGGGCCGGATCGCGTTGGCCCGGTTGATGTTGCGCCCGATATTGGGGCCCTTGGCGGGATAGATGACCTTATCGAGCAGCAGGTTCGCGGCATAGAAATAGCCGACACACCCGAACACACCGACGAAGATCGTGATTGCACCTTGCACCAGCGGTGACATGACCGTGCCCCTCCCCCCTTGAGTTGGCCGTATGGTCCCGGCCCGCGCGCATGGCGGGCCGGGATCTCGGTGTCTACTGGATCGAGTCCCAGCGGTCCTGGATCGACGCCGCCACATCCGCGGCATCCGCGCCGGTGACGTAATCGACCATGCCGGTCCAGAAGGCGCCCGCGCCGATCTCACCGGGCATCAGGTCCGAGGCATCGAACCGGAAGGTGGTGGCGTTCAGAAGGATCTCGTTCATGGCGCGCTGCGCATCCGAAGCGAAGACCTCGGCGTTCGCGTCGCCATAGGGCGTCAGGAAGCCCGATTGCGCCATCCAGATCTCATGCGCGATGGGGGTTTGCAGGAATTCCATCCACACATTGGCCGCATCGGACGGGTCGGTGATCGCCCAGAGCGTGCCCGCGCCCAGGACCGGGCTGCCAAGACCCGCCTCTTCCGAGGCCGGGAAGTAGAAGAAATCCGCATCTGCGTCTACCGGGAAGAAGGTCGGGATGAAGCTGGCCTGACGGTGCATGTAGCATTCCGCCGGGAAGGTGAAGAGGCCCGCGGGGCTGTCGCGGAAATCGGTCGTGGCCACGGCCTGCGATCCGCCGCTCACGTAATCCTCGTTGCGGGCGAACTCGCCGAAGGCCTCGATCGCGCCGACGACACGCTCGTCGTCGAAGGGGATTTCGTTGGCGACCCATTGGTCATAGACCTCGGGCGGCTGCGTGCGCAGCATCATGTCCTCGACCCAGTCGGTCGCGGGCCAGCCGGTCGCGGCGCCCGATCCCAGGCCGATGCACCAGGGCGTTTCGCCATCGGCGACGATCTGGTCGGAGAGCGCGCGCAGCTCTTCCATGGTTTCGGGCACCTCATAGCCCATCTCGTCGAAAGCCTCGGGCGAATACCAGACCAGCGATTTCAGATCGACCTTGTAGAAAAAGCCGAACAGCTCCTCCTCGCCATCCTCGTTGGCATAGGTGCCCAGATCGACCCAGGATTGTCCGGCGGCGTAGTTTTCGCGGATCCAGTCGGCGGTGCCCTCGGGCAAGGGCGTCAGCGCGCCGCGTCCGGCCATGTCCGAGGCCAGGCCCGGCTGCGGGAACACCGCGATATTGGGCGGGCTGTTGGCCTGGATCGAGATCACGATGTCCTGCTCGAAACTGTCCGAACCGGAATAGTTCACGGTGGCGCCGGTGGCCTCCTCGAAATAGGCGGCGACACTGTTCATCAGGTCGGCATCGGCACCGGTCCAGGGGCCGGTGATGCTGAGCGTCTGACCGCTCAGGTCATTGTCCGCGGCGAAGGCCTCGAAACTGTCCCAGCTGAACGCGCCCTCGCCCGGCGCGAACATCAGGTGTCCCTCGGCATTGGCGGCCCCGGCTGCCAGCAGCGCGATGCCTGCCACGCCTGCGTATAGCGATGTCTTCATGATTCCCTCCCGGTTGGCGGCCCAATCGGGCCTGTCTTGTCTGGATGCACCCGGCATTTACAAAGATTACCAAAGCGCTTTGACTGGCTGCACAGTCTCGCAGAATCGTCTGCCTGTCAATTGGGCATGTTACCACGGACCAATAAAAACAGGCACTCCCTTCGCAGGCGCAGCATTCCAAGCGCAACTCCCCCTTTGACAGGAACAAAGGTTCCGGTCTAGCTTCTGCAAATATTGAAAGCGCTTTGGTGCCCCTTTGGCGATGAACCTCAAACAACTGGCCGAGACGCTCGGACTGTCGCAAACGACGGTCAGCCGGGCCATGAACGGCTACCCGGAGGTCAGCGAGGCCACCCGCGCGCGCGTCCATGCCGCCGCCGCACGGCACAATTATCGCCCCAACACCCGCGCCCGCAGCCTGGCGACGGGCCGTTCGATGATGATCGGGCATGTGATCCCGGTCTCGACCCGGCACGAGATGATGAACCCGATCTTCTCGGATTTCATCTCGGGCGCGGGCGAAGCCTATGCCAAGGCCGGGTTCGACATGATGCTGTCGATCGTACCCGACGACATGGAGGACAGCGCCTATCGCGCGCTGGCCCGGCGGCAATCGGTCGATGGCATCGTCATTCACGGCCCCCGCGCCGACGATCCGCGCATCGCGTTGCTGAAAGAGATCGGCCTGCCCTTCGTGGTGCATGGCCGCGCCTCGGACGCGCCCGCCGATTTCTCCTGGGTCGATGTCAACAACCGCCGCGCCTTTGCCCGCGCGACCGAACTGCTCTGCGATCTCGGGCACCGGCGCATCGCGCTGATCAACGGGCTGGAGGACATGGATTTCGCCCGCCGCCGCCGCGAAGGCGTCGAGATGACGTTGCGCGCCCGCGGGCTTGAGGTGAACCCCGACTGGATGAGCAGCGACGAGATGACCGAGCATTACGGCCACGACAGCGCGGCACGGATGCTGGCCGGAGATTCCGCCCCCACGGCCTTCCTGGTCTCCTCCATGATCCCGGCCATCGGCGTGCGCCGCGCGGTCGAGGATGCGGGGCTGAAACTGGGCCGCGACATCAGCGTGATCACCCATGACGACGCGCTGAGCTACCTCGGCAATGGCGGCGATGTGCCGATCTTCACCGCCACCCGTTCCTCGGTGCGCGAGGCGGGGCGCATCGCCGGCACCCTGCTGCTGGAGATGATCGCAGATCCCGGCGGCCCGCCCCTGCAAACCTTGCTTGAGGCCGAATTGATGCTCGGCCAATCCACCGGCCCCGTGCCAAGACCGGAGTGACCCCATGACATGGACGCGTAACGATTTCCCCGAAGGCTTCCTCTTCGGGGCGGCGACATCCTCCTACCAGATCGAGGGGCATGGCATGGGTGGCGCGGGGCCCACACATTGGGACAGTTTCGCCGCCACGCCGGGCAATGTCGTGCGGGCCGAGGATGGCGCGCGCGCCTGCGATCACTACACCCGCTGGCCCGAGGATCTGGACCTTCTGCGCGACCTGAGTGTCGATATCTACCGCTTCTCGACCTCCTGGGCGCGGGTCTTGCCCGAGGGGACCGGCACGCCCAATCCGGAGGGGCTGGATTTCTACGACCGGCTGGTCGATGGCATGCTGGAACGCGGCTTGAAGCCCGCCGCGACGCTCTACCATTGGGAATTGCCGCAACCGCTGGCCGACAGGGGCGGCTGGCGCAACCGCGATATCGCGGGCTGGTTCGCCGAGTTCACCGAAGCCATCATGGGGCGGATCGGCGACCGCCTCTGGTCCGCCGCCCCGATAAACGAGCCCTGGTGCATCAGCTGGCTCAGCCATTTCGAGGGCCATCACGCGCCGGGGATGCGCGACATCCGCGCCACCGCGCGCGCCATGCATCACGTGCTGCTGGCGCATGGCCGCGCGATCGAGGTCATGCGCGGCCTCGGGCTGTCAAACCTGGGCGGTGTGTTCAACCTGGAATGGGCCGATCCCGCCGATCCGGACAACCCGGCCGATGTCGCCGCCGCCGCGCGCTATGACGCGATCTATAACCGCTTCTTCCTGGGCGGCGTCTTTCAGGGGCATTACCCGGCGGAGGTGCTGGAGGGGCTGGAGCCGCATCTGCCGCAAGGCTGGCAGGACGATTTCGCCACGATCACCCAACCGCTCGACTGGGTCGGCCTGAATTACTACACCCGCAAGCTGATCGCCGCCGCCCCCGGCCCCTGGCCTGGTCTGACAGAGGTGCAAGGCCCCCTGCCCAAGACCCAGATGGGGTGGGAGGTCTGCCCCGAGGCGCTCTACCGGTTCATCATGCGCGTGGCAAATACCCATGCGCCCGACCTGCCCATCTATGTCACCGAGAACGGCATGGCCAATGCCGACCGGCTGCAAGGGGGCGTGGTCGACGACCCCGAGCGGCTGGCCTATCTCGATGCGCATCTGGCGCAATGCCGCCGCGCCATCGCCGACGGGGCCGACCTGCGCGGCTACATCATCTGGTCGCTTCTGGACAATTACGAATGGGCCCTGGGCTATGAAAAGCGCTTCGGCCTCGTCCATGTCGATTTCGAAAGCTTGAAGCGCACCCCGAAAGCGTCCTATCACGCGCTTGAGCGCGCTTTGCGCCGAAAGGGCGGATGATGAGTTCGACGCTATCCCTCGTGGCCGATATCGGCGGCACCAACACCCGCGTGGCGCTGGCCGAGGGGGCGAGCGTGCGCGTGGACAGCGTGCGCCGCTACAAGAACGCAGGGTTCGCGGGGCTCTCGCCGGTGCTGGAGGCCTATCTGGCCGAGCTGGCCCCCGGCAACCTGACCGGGGCCTGCGTCGCCGTGGCGGGCCCGGTGCGCGACGGGGTCGGCCAGATGACCAATCTGGACTGGCGTATCGACCGGACCGATCTGGGCCAAGTCACCGGTGCTGCGAACCTCGCGGTGCTGAACGACCTTCAGGCGCAGGGCCATGCCGTGGGGCAAGTGACCGAGGGCGATCTGATCCGCCTGTTGCCGCAGCCCCCGGCCTCGCCCCAGGCGGCCAAGCTGGTGGTGGGCCTTGGCACCGGGTTCAACGCGGCGCCGATCTATGACACAAGGGCTGGTCGCTTCGTGCCGCCGTCCGAATGCGGTCACATCACCCTGCCCCGCTCCTCCGATGCGCTGGCCGCCCTCGCCGCCGACCTGACCGACGGGCGCGGTTTCGCCGCCGTGGAGGAGGCGCTGTCGGGCCGCGGCATCGTGGCGGTTCACAAGCATCTGCACGGCGTGCGCCTCACCAGCGCCGAGATCATGGACCGGCTGGAGGCAGGCGACGCAGCCGCCCGCGCCACCGCGCGGCTCTTCACCCAGGCGCTTGGCACCGTGATGGGGGATCTTGCGCTCATCCACCTGCCCTTTGGCGGCATCTACCTGGTCGGCGGCATGGCCCGTGCCATCGCGCCCTGGCTGCAAGAGCTGGATTTCGCCCCCGCCTTCCGCGCCAAGGGCCGCTTTGCCCGCTTCATGGACCAGTTCGGCATCGCGGTGGTGACCGACGATTACGCCGCCCTCTCGGGCTGCGCCGCGCATCTCGATCACCTGCCCGCCGGGTAGCCCAGATTTTTTCACCTCAAGGCCCACGCCCCCTTGCACCCGGCAACGTCCTTGCGCTATTGCGCTTCGGCACGGAGAGGTGGCCGAGTGGTCGAAGGCGCACGCCTGGAAAGTGTGTAGGCGGGAAACCGTCTCCAGGGTTCGAATCCCTGTCTCTCCGCCACTTGCACATCGCGAAAGCGTTCTCCCGATCCGGCTGCGGCCGGATTTTCCCGTTGTGCTAGAGGGTTATCCGGCATCGGCGGATGAGGAAGGTGATCCGGTGACGCTGGCTGAGGCGCGGTCACTGACCTTTGCCCACCGGCGCAAGGTGTTCCTGGTCTCGACCCCGACAATCCGGGGTTTGAGCCGGATTGAGCGGGACTACGAGGCATCAGACCAGCGGCGGTTCTTTGTACCCTGTCCACATTGCGGCGCGATGCAGTGGCTGAAGTTCGAACGGCTTCGTTGGGAGAAGGGACAACCGGAAACGGCGGAATATCACTGCGAGGGCTGCGAACAGGCCATCGCCGAACACCACAAGACGGCCATGCTGGAAGCGGGCGAATGGCGCGCAACGGCCACGGCGGCGGATCCCAACACCGTCGGCTACCACCTCTCCGCGCTCTATTCGCCCATCGGCTGGCTCAGCTGGGAGCGGATCGTTCGGGCCTGGGACGCAGCGCAGGGGTCGGACGAGGCAATCAAGGCGTTTCGTAACACGATCCTCGGCGAGACATGGGTCGAGACGGGCGAAGCGCCGGACTGGCAGCGGCTCTACGACCAGCGAGAACGCTGGAAACCAGGCATCGTCCCTGCGGGCGGGCTGTTCCTGACCGCCGGGGCCGATGTCCAAAAGGATCGGATCGAGGTCGATGTCTGGGCCTGGGGCCGCGGGCTGGAAAGCTGGCTCGTCGATCACATCGTGATCGAGGGCGGGCCCGTCCGGTCCCGGCGACCGAGATTGCCCATGTCTACGAAAAGCAGCGCACGCAGGCGCGCGGTGTTCCCTGGGGCGCGCCAGTTATAAGGTCCTTGCGGGACCTTGACGACTACGAGGTGGCCGAGCTGGTCCGCAAGAAGACCGAGGCCTGCGTCACCGCCATCGTCTTCGGCGACGACGAGGCGCAGCAGGGTATCGCGCCCTCTGTGGTGGATGCTGATGGCAACCGGGTTGAGCAGTTCGAGCCGGGGCTGATCGCCTATGCCCGCGGCGGCAAGGACATTCGCTTCAACCAGCCCTCAGCGACGGGAGGCTATGCCGAATACAAGCGGGCAAGACCGGCCTCGACAAGAAGACGGTCCTGAACGTGCGTCCCGCCTTCTTGATCGTGCCCGCCTCGCTGGAACTGAAGGCCGAGCAGCTGGTCGCCCAGAACCTCGTGCCCGCGGCGACCTCCAGCGTTGTTCCGCAATCGATCCGGACCCTCGCGCCGATCAGCGAACCCCGGCTCGACGCCGCGAGCGAGACTGCGTGGTATCTGGCCGCCAGCCCGAACCAGATCGACACCATCGAATACGCCTATCTCGAGGGTCAGCAGGGCGCCTACATCGAGACCCGCAACGGCTTCGATGTCGATGGTGTCGAGATCAAGTGCCGCCTCGACTTCGGCGCCAAGGCTATCGACTGGCGCGGTCTCTACAAGAACCCGGGGGCGTAAACCGGGCGATCCCAGAAATCTCACCTCTGACGGGCGGTCCGATTGGGCCGCCCGTTCGCTTTTGCAAAGGATCCCGCAATGAAGAACTACGTCCAGCCCGGCAACACCATCACTCTGACCGCGCCCTATGCCGTGACCTCCGGCGATGGCCTGCTTGTCGGCTCCATTTTCGGCGTGGCCGCCGGGGATGCCGCCAATGCCGAGACGGTCGAAGCCGCGCTCGTCGGCATCTTCGATCTGAAAAAGGTCGCATCCCAAGCCTGGTCGGCAGGCGACAAGATCTATTGGGACAACACCAACAAGGAAGCCACCAAGACCGCCACGGCGAACACGCTGATCGGAGTGGCCGTTAAGGCTGTTGCAGGCGGCGCGGGCGATGTGATCGGCCGGGTGCGCCTGAACGCGAGCTTCTGATGACGGCGTTTGCCGCCATTCTGGATGCGCTGTTCGTGGATCCCAACATCGGGCGAGAGGCGGTCTACACCTCCGATGGTGGTGCGCCCGTTCTGGTGCGCGTCGTCTCGCGGCAGGCTGATGCAATCACCGACTTTGGCGACGCTCGGCTTTGGTCTGAAACGACCCGGATCGATCTACGCGTCGCGGAGGTTCCGGCACCGCGCCCGGGCGACCGCTTGGAAATGGATGGCGATGCCTTCCTCATTCAGGGCGAGCCTGTCCGCGACCGCGAGCGGCTGGTCTGGACCGTAGATCTGAGGCCCGCGTGAAACTGAAGCTCGACATCGATCCCGACATTGTCGCGATGATGACCGCCGAGGTGAAGGCGGGCGAGAAGGCCGTCACCGCCGCCATGCGGGAGGCAGGGACCGGGTTGAAGTCTTCGTGGCGCATGCAGATCACTGGCGCAGGGCTCGGGCGACGGCTCGCCAACTCGATCCGCAACCAGACGTTCCCGCGCGCAGGCGAAAGCCTGGACGCCGCCACTCTGGTCTGGTCCAAGGCCCCGGTCATCGTCGGCGCGCACGACACCGGTCCTCTGATCCGCTCGAAGGATGGGTTCTGGCTGGCGATCCCGCTGCCTGCCGCAGGCAAGTCCCTCCGAGGCGGCAGGATCACGCCCGGCGAATGGGAGCGCCGCCGCGGGTTGCGCTTGCGCTTCGTCTATCGCCGCACCGGCCCGAGCCTGCTTGTGGCGGAGGGACGGCTGAACACGAAGGGCCAGGCCGTTGTGTCCCGCTCCAAGACCGGGCGCGGCAAGGTCACCGCGCCGATCTTCCTGCTCGTGCCGCAGGTCAAGCTGCCGAAGCGGCTGGATCTGGCGCGGGATGCGGACCGGGCGTTGGACAGCGTGCCGGGGCTGATCGTGGCGAACTGGGTGGAGGGGCGAACAGGTTGAAGGCCGCTGTGCGGACAAACCCGCCATTGGAATACATGACCTGAACGGTCGCTCTGTGTGCCTCGCGACCGCCCCGAAAATCACTATGGGCGACAAGCCCTCATTCGCGGCATATGTGATTGTAGAACGTTTGAGCTCAATAGCGGCTTTTTACTCCGCCGCGATCTCTTTCCGCGTCGACAGGATAGTGCTGGTGTTGTCTTCGATCCAGTCGGCGAGCACGCGCACGTGTTGCGCGACCTCTTCGCCCATAGGGGTCAGGCTGTATTCCACATGCGGCGGTACAACCGGGAAGGCCTGCCGATGCACGAAGCCGTCCGCCTCCAGCGTCTGAAGCGTCTGCGTCAGCATCCGGTCACTTACCCCGCCGATCGTCCGCCTGAGCGCGGCAAAGCGGATCGTCCGCCCCTGAAGGGCGATCAGTGTCAAGACGGCCCAGCGACCGGTGACATGTTTGAGGATATCGCGCGATGGGCATTCCTGCGCTTGCAGGTTGCCCACCAGCTTGCCCGACCGGACGGCGTCACTGAGTTTTGGCATGGGGACCTCGGAAAATTCAAGCTAACAAAAATGTATGTACTTACTTTTCATAAGTAAAGGGTCTAACTCTCCGCTATCGCAACCAGAAGCAAAGAGATGCACCATGACCATTGCAATCACCGGCGCAACTGGCCAGCTTGGCCGCCTCGTCATCAACACCCTGAAAACCAAGAATGCGCCGGGCGGCATCGTCGCGCTGGCCCGCAACATCGACAAGGCCGCGGATTTGGGTGTTCCGGCGCGTATCTTCGACTATGACGCCCCCGAAACCCTCCCGGCGGCGCTCGACGGTATCGACACGCTGCTGCTGATCTCGGGCAGCGACATCGGTCGCCGCGTATCGCAACATGCCGCCGTGATCGAAGCCGCGAAGGCCGCCGGGGTTCAGCATATCGTCTACACCAGCCTGCTGAAAGCACCCTCCAGCACGCTCGGCCTTGCCCCGGAGCACGTTGAGACGGAAAAACTGTTGGCCGCTTCCGGCATCGGCCATACCGTGCTGCGCAACGGCTGGTATACAGAGAACTACGCCATGGGCCTGCCTGCGGCGCTGGAACACAACGCCCTGATCGGCGCGGCCAAGGATGGCCGGATCTCGTCGGCTACGCGGCAGGACTATGCCGAGGCCGCCGCCGCCGTGCTGCTGGACACAGGCCTTCAGGGCAAAACCTATGAACTTTCCGGCGATGAAAGCTTCACCCTCGCCGATCTGGCGGCCACACTATCCGCGCAGGCGGGCAAGGACATCCCTTACGTCGATATGCCCGAGGCTGACTATGCCGCTGCGCTGACCAGCGCGGGCCTGCCTACCGAACTGGCAGGGTTCCTCGCCCATTGTGATGTCGAGGCCTCCAAGGGGGTGCTGTTCGACGACGGAACGCAGCTATCGACCCTGATCGGCCGCCCGACCACGTCGCTTGCCACGGCGGTCGCCGCCGCGATCGGCTAAAGCCATCGTGCGGGGCGTCTGATCGCGCCCCGCCTCGTAATCTTGGGCAGCTTGACGCAGCTTTCCACGAGGCAGCCAAGGGCCGTCCTCACTTCTGCCAGTGTCGGTTTCTGGCGATTGCCAGCCACCTGCGCACTGTGCAGCATCCGTGACAATGGGCTCATTCCGGACCCTTTCTGCAACTGCACGGTAGCGTGAAAAGAAATGCCCAGCCCCCGCGAAACCATCCTCGCCGCACTGCACGCGCGGCTCTCGGCGCTGGCCGCCACCGCCCTGCGCGGTGAGGTGCTGCCCGAGCGTGTCCCGACCGAGGGGCTGCTGATCCTCCGGGACGGGGAGCCGGGCGAGCCGGATGTCACGCTGTCGCCCCTGCGCTACCACTACCAGCACCGCGCCGAGATCGAGGCGGTCGTGCAGGGCGCCGCCCGTGACGCCGCCTTCGACACGCTGACCGCCAGCATCGGCACGGCGCTCGCCGCCGACCGCACACTGGACGGGCTCTGCGACTGGGTCGAGGCCGAAGCCCCGCGCCCGGTCGATCTGCCTGTCGAGGGCGCGGCCAGCCTGAAGGCGGCGGTCGTTCCGGTCGTCTTGCATTATTCAACTGACGACCCGCTGGCCTGACCCCAACCGACCACAGGAGTTGAGATATGGCACGAGCCCAGGGGGCGCGGGCGCTGATGGCGCTTGCGTTCGAATCGACCTATGGAACGCCGCCCGCCAGCGGCTTCACCCGCATGCCCTTCGCCAGCACCTCGCTCGGCGCGGAGCAGCCGCTGCTGAACTCCGAGCTTCTCGGCTACGGCCGCGATCCGCTGGCGCCGATCAAGGATGCGGTCACGGCCGATGGCGATGTCGTCGTGCCGCTCGACGCCGAGGCCTTCGGCTTCTGGCTGAAGGCGGCGTTCGGGGCGCCGACAACCACCGGTGCGGAAGCGCCCTACACCCACGAGTTCCAGTCGGGGTCCTGGACGCTGCCTTCGATGTCGATCGAGACCGGCATGCCCGAGGTGCCGCGCTTTGCCATTTATTCCGGCTGCGTGCTCGACCAGATCACCTGGCAAATGCAGCGCTCGGGGCTCCTGACCGCGACGGCGCGGCTAGTCGCGCAGGGCGAGACGGTCGGCACGACCACCAGCGCCGGGACACCGGCGGCGCTGGAGCTGAAGCGCTTCGGCCATTTCAACGGGTCGATCACCCGGAACGGGACCGCCCTCGGCAACGTGGTCTCGGCCGAGATCACCTACGCCAACAACCTCGACCGCATCGAGACCATCCGCTCGGACGGGCGCATCGACGGCGCGGACCCAAGCATCGCGGCGCTCACGGGTCGGATCGAGGTGCGGTTCGCCGACCAGACGCTGGTGACGCAGGCCATCAACGGCGAGGCCTGCGAGATGGAATTCGCCTACGTCCTGCCCTCGGGCGAGAGCTTCACCTTCACGGTGCACGCCGTCTACCTGCCACGCCCGCGCATCGAGATCTCGGGTCCGCAGGGCGTGCAGGCAACGTTCGACTGGCAGGCGGCGCGCGACAGCGTGGTCGGCCGGATGTGCACCGCAACCCTCGTGAACGACGTGGAGACCTACTGATGCTCACGCTCGACCTGACCAACGCGCCGCGCTGGCATGACCTCTCGCCCGGCGTGCGGGTGCAGCTGCGCCCGCTGACCACCGCGCTGATGGTGGCGACACGCAGCGACCCGGCCGTCGAGGCCGTTCCCGAGGAGGCCTCTGACGAGGAGCGCGCCGTCGCCTTCGCCAAAGCGCTCGCGCGGCGTGCCGTGCTCGCCTGGGACGGCATCGGCGACACTGACGGCAAGCCGATCGATCCCAGCCCCGAGGCCATCGACGCGCTGCTCGATGTCTGGCCGATCTTCGAGGCCTTCCAGCTGACCTATGTCTCGAAGGGCCTGCTGCTGAAGCAGGAAAAAAACGCCTCCGCGCTCTCGCCGAATGGTCCTTCGGCGGGGGCGAGCGCTACTGCCAAGCCTGCGCGCAAACCTGCCCGGACTGCCCGGCGCGGCTGAACCGTCCGGAAACGCCGGAGGGTTGGCAGGTCTGGGACCTGGTCGGACGCCTCGGCGGCCAGTTGCGCGTCCTGCCCGGCGCCGTGATCGGCTGGGACATGTCGGCAGCGCTGGCGCTCGGTGACGCCCTCGGCGTTCAGCCGCTCGCCATGGCCGAACTGCTGCCCGTCATCGAAGCGGTGATGGTCGCCAAGCTCAACGAACAGATGGATCACTCCCATGGCTGAGAAGAGGGTCAGCGTCCGCCTCGCGGCCGTGGGCGGACGGCAGGTGCGCGCCGAGCTGGAAGGGGTGGGCGAAGCCGGATCGCGTGGCTTCGGACGGCTCAGCCGGGAGATGGAGGCGGCCAACGCCCGGCTGGCGGCCTTCGCGCGGCGGGTGCGTGTGGCCGCCGCTGCCGCAGTTGCCGCCGCGACCGCCGCTGGCGTGGCTATGATCCGGTCCGGCCTGCAGACGGTGGATGCGCAGGCGAAGCTGGCGCAGTCGCTCGGGACTACTGTCGCCTCGATCCAGACGCTGGAGCGCGCGGTCGAGCTGGCGGGCGTGTCAATGTCCGGCATCGAGCAAGCCACCAAGGATCTTACGCGTCGTCTCAGCCAGGCGGCCGCCGGGACCGGTCCCGCCGCAGACGCACTCGACCGGCTCGGGCTATCGGCCAACGAGCTGATCGCGCTGCCGCTGGACCAGCGCGTCGGCGCGATCAACGCCGCCATCGAGAGCTTCGTGCCCGCCGCCGAGCGCGCGGCGGTCGCAGGGCAGCTATTCGGCGAGGAAGGCTCCATCGCGATGAGCCGGATCGACACCGCGACGCTGCGCCAGGCGACGGAGGACGTCCTCGCATTCGGTGTCGTCGTCTCGGAGCAGGACGCAGACCAGATCGAGCGAACCAACGATGCGATTTCCCGGCTCGGGCTGATCTGGGGCGGGCTGTCGAACCAACTCGCTGTCGCCGCAGCGCCTGCGCTGGAAGCCGTCGCCAACGCCATGGCGGCGGTCGCCAGCCGCACCGGCCCGCTCGGCATCGCGATCCGCGGTCTCTTCGACAACATCGGTCGCCTGACCACCTATGCCGCGACCTTCGCCGCCTTCCTCGCGGGACGTTGGGTCGCTGGCATGGCCGCCGCCGCGCTCTCCGTCCGAGGTCTCGCCACAGCGCTGGTCGTCCTGCGCGGGGCGCTGATCCGGACCGGCATCGGGGCGCTGATCGTCGGCGCGGGCGAACTCGTCTACCAGTTCAGCCGTCTCGTTTCCGGCGCTGGCGGCTTTGGCGAAGCCATGTCGCTGCTGAAGGATGTTGCCGTCGAAGTCTGGGAGCGGATCCGCATGGGCGCGGCTGCGGCTGGCGCGGCCGCCACGGCGTTGTTCTTCGACCTGAAGGCCGACGCCGCCTCGGGCATGCAGAGCGCCATCGAGAGCGTCGTCGGTTTCGGCAACACCGCCGCGAACACGTTCGAGGGGGCCTACGAGGCGATCAAGGCGATCTGGGGTCTGCTGCCCGCCGCCATCGGCGATCTGGCGTTCCAGGCGGCCAACAGCCTGGTCGATGGCGTCGAGGCGATGCTGAACGGCGTGGTCTCACGCATCAATGGCTTCATCGGCGGCATCAACCAGGGGCTGGAAGCGCTCGGCTCCGAGCGGCGCATCTCGCTGGTGCCCAACCTCGACCTTGGCGAGATCGAGAACCGCTTCGAGGGAGCGGCCCGTGCTGCCACGACAGCCGCGCAGGCGGCCTTCGACCGGGCCTTCGAGGACAACCCGCTCACCGCGCCGGATCTCGGATTGACCGAGGCGGCGAACCGGGCGCTCGAGTCCGCGAACCTCTATCGCGGGGCCGCGCGTGATTTGGCCGAAGGGGCCCGCGCCGCTCTGGAAAGCTGGCAGGCGCTGCGCGACGCCGTTCGCAGCACCGACGAGGCCAGTGCCGATGCGCTGACCGAGGCCACCGGCGCGGCGGAGCGGCTGGAGACGGCGCTCGGCGATGCAGGTCGCGCGGCCACCGGTGCAGGTGCGGCGGCCGGGGCTGCCGCCGCTGCAGCGGAGCCCGCGACCGAGGCTGCCGTCACGGGCTGGCAGGCAGTCACGGCGGCGCTGTCGGACTACGCCAGCAAGGCGCGCGAGATCGGCGGCGACATTGGCCAGAGCCTCGTCGGCGCCTTCCAGTCGGCCGAGAACGCGGTGGGCCAGTTTGTGAAGACCGGGAAGCTGAACTTCCGCGACCTCGTCACGTCGTTGCTCGCCGATCTCGCCCAGCTCGCTGCGCGGCGGTTCATCCTCGGGCCGATCGCAAATGCGCTCTCCGGCGTGTTCTCCGGTGCGGGCGGCATCTTCGCCAGCGTCCTACACGCCGGCGGGATGGTCGGATCGGCCGGGCCCTCTCGCATGGTCCCGGCCATGGCCTTCGCCGCCGCGCCCCGGATGCATTCAGGCGGCATGGCCGGGCTTCGTCACGACGAGGTGCCTGCGATCCTGCAGCGCGGCGAGCGGGTGCTGTCGCGGCGTGAGGTGCAGAGCTACGGCGCGGGCGGCGGGGTCAACGTCACGATCATGGCCCGTGACGCCGAGACCTTCCGCCAATCAAGGACACAGGTGGCTGCGGATATCGCCCGCGCTGTGTCGCTCGGGCGGAGGGGCATGTGATGGCGTTCCACGAGGTCCGGTTTCCCGACAACATCAGTCGCGGCGCACGCGGCGGGCCGGAGCGTCGCACGCAGATCGTCGAGCTCGCCTCGGGCGACGAGGAGCGCAACGCTAGCTGGGCGAACAGCCGCCGCCGCTACGACGTCGCCTACGGCATCCGCCGCGCGGACGATCTGGCGGCGGTGGTCGCCTTCTTCGAGGCGCGCAACGGCCGGCTCCACGGCTTCCGCTTCAAGGACTGGGGCGACCACAAGTCCTGCCTGCCGTCGGGCACGCCGTCGCCGACCGACCAGGCGATCGGCACCGGCGACGGCACGACGACCGCCTTCCAGCTGGTGAAGCGCTACGCCTCCGGGGCGCAATCCTGGACGCGCGCCATCGCCAAGCCAGTGGCGGGCACCGTGCGCATCGCGCTCGGCGGGGTCGAGCAGCTCTCCGGCTGGTCGGTCGACACCGCTACCGGCGTCGTCACCTTCAGCGCTGCGCCGGGTGCTGGCGTCGCCATCACCGCAGGCTTCGAGTTCGACGTGCCGGTCCGCTTCGACACCGATGCGCTCGACGTCACGCTCGACCTCGAGCGGCTCGGCTCGATCACCTCCATTCCGCTTCTGGAACTGCGCCGATGAAGACCCTCGTTCCCGCCCTGCAGGCCCATCTCGACGAGGGCACGACCACGCTCGCCTGGTGCTGGCGGATCGCCCGCGCCGACGGCGTCACCTTCGGCTTCACCGACCATGACCGGACGCTGACCTTCGATGGCACTGACTTCGAGCCCGAGAGCGGGCTGACCGCCTCAGAGATCCGCTCGGGATCGGACCTGTCGGTCGATGCGCAGGACGCGGAAGGCGTGCTGACCTCCGACCGGATCACCGAGACCGACATCCTCGACGGCCGCTGGGACAACGCCGAGGTCGAGGTCTGGCGGGTGAACTGGGCCGACACTGGCCAGCGCGTGCTGATGCGGCGCGGCGCCATCGGCCAGATCCGGCGCGGGCGGCTCGCCTTCGTCGCCGAGGTCCGCTCGCTCGCCCATGTGCTGGGCCAGACGGTCGGGCGGACCTTCCAGGCGACCTGCGATGCCGCGCTCGGCGATGCGCGCTGCGGCGTCGATCTGGAGGACCCCGCATTCAAGGGGACGGGCGCCGTGATCGATCTCCTGCGCGACCGGGCCTTCACCGCCTCGGGCCTCGGCGGCTTCGCCTCCGGCTGGTTCACCTTCGGCACGCTGGACTGGACGAGCGGCGCGAACGCAGGACGGCGCACCGAGGTGCTGGGTCACGACGTCACGGATGACATCGCCGTGCTCACGCTGCTCGAAGCGCCGGTGCGCGCGATCGCCGAGGGCGACGCCTTCACCATCCGCGCGGGCTGCGACAAGCGCATGGAGACCTGCGGGGCGAAGTTCGCCAACACCGCCAACTTCCGCGGCTTCCCGCACATCCCCGGCCAGGACGCGGTGCTCCGCTACGCCACGAAGGACGGCGGCCACGAGGGAGGCGTGCTGTGACCTCAGCCGATCCCGCCCGTGTCATCGCCATCGCACGGTCTTGGCTCGGCACGCCTTACCACGACCAGGCCAGCCTGCGCGGCGTCGGTTGCGATTGCCTTGGTCTCGCGCGGGGCGTCTGGCGCGAAGTCGTCGGTCCCGAGCCATTCCCGATCCCGCCCTACAGCCGGGACTGGGGCGAGACGGGCCCGCGCGAGGTGCTGGCCGAGGGCGCGCGGCGCATGATGATCGAGGTGTCGCCTGCCGACGCCGGGCCAGGCGCGCTGGTGCTCTTCCGCATGAAGCCCCGCGCCATCGCCAAACATGTCGGGATCCTCACCGGGCCCGCCACCTTCCTTCACGCCTATGAGCGGCTCGGCGTGATCGAGGAGGCGCTCACGCAACCCTGGCGGCGGCGCTTGGCCTTCGCCTTCCTGTTTCCGTGGAACCAGGAAACCGAGGGCCGAACGCGGAATCCGGAAGCCCCGCTCCAAAGCCGACCTTGGGAAATCGCACCGCGAACGACGGTTCCGAGCCCTTTTTGACCGTGGCATAGCAGATGCTGTTCGCAATCGCAGCGAAGGTCGTCGTGGGGACCGGCCCTCAAGCGCCATTCAGATCCTGGTTTTGTGCCCTACGACATCGCACAGGACAATTTAGGCGACGAGTCCGAGGGCTTCGTCGCTTGCGCTGCCACCATACTTGTCTCGAGGGGGCCATGGTCGGTCTCGCCAATGGGGAGTGAAGGCAAAGCTCGAGACTGAGCGGCCCTCGACCAATGCGCCATTTCCGGCGCCAAGCGCATAGTCGTAGTAGAGCTTTACGATCTCTTCCTCAGTGACCTGGCCGGTTGCCGCATGCGATATGCAGGCTTCCTTCCAGGCGCGCACGCGGTGATATTCGGGCGTTTCAGGCAGCAGGAATCCCTCGTAGTAATCGAGGAACCAGAAGCGCTTGAACATCGGCGTAAACACCGCTTCGGCCAGCCCGAAATCGTCAAATAGGTAGCGCCCGTCGGGGTTGTACTCGATCAGGAAATCATTGATGTCGCGATAGATTGACAGGAGCTTGTCGGCACAGGCGTCCCGGCGGTCGCGGTCCTGGTTCATGACGAACAGGTAGCCCGCCATCGTGAACGGCCCTTCGCGCGTAATCAGCATGGACTCGATGGCGTGCTCGCCTGGATCACTTCGGCGCAATGGCGGGCCGTCGATCGCTTCGTCGAGAAAGCGCAGGATGATGAGGCTTTCCTTGATGATCCGGCCATCCGGCGTCTCGAGCACCGGCAACGCGGTGGTGCCCCGCGTCTTTTCGAGCAGCGCCGGGTCGCGGGCCTTGGTGATGTCGACGACCCGGAACTCGACCGCTTCCTGCCGGCCGCGCAGGGCCAGCAGGATCTCGAGCCGCTGCGAGAAGGGGCAGACCGGGATATGGTAGACGATGTGTTTCGCGCTCATGGCATCAGTCCAGCGGCGGGCCGGTGAAGGCGAGGTTGTGGCGCGCGGCGGCCTCCTCGATCGCGGGCATATCCTCCGGAATACGGAACTGTCCTGCGGCCATCTCGGCGAAGAAGCCTTCGAACCCGCCCGGTGTCAGGATCACGAGATGCCGGGACGGCTCGTCGCCAACGACCTTGAAGGTGTGGTTGGTGCCGCGCGGGATGAAGACGCTCTCGCCCGGGCCGGCGATCCGTTCGGTGCCCTCGATCCAGACCTTGCAGGTCCCCGTGATCATCACGAAGGTCTCGTCCTCGTTCTGGTGCACATGCCGCGGCGGCCCGCTTCCGGCCGGCGACAGGCTGTCGACGATGGACATGGCTCCGCCGGTCTGCTCGGGCGATAGGATCGTCTTGTAGCGCACGCCCAGCCATTCGATGGCGGCTGTGTCAGTGGTAAGGTCTTTCATCGTTCCACTCCTTGTTCCGGACCGAAACGAAAGCGCTTTCGTTGAAAGAAAGATAACCCTGAAACGCGGTATCGACCAAACCGTATTCCACAATATAAGGTATCGTCGAAATGAATTTCGCTACATTCGACCTGAACCTGTTGCGCGTGCTGGACGCGATCTTTCACGAGGGCTCAACCGTGAAAGCGGCCGCGCGGCTTGGCCTGTCGCAATCGGCCGTGTCCGGCAGCCTGTCGCGGCTGCGTCATGCCCTCGGCGACCCGCTGTTCGTGCGTCAGGGAAACAGGCTGGTCGCCACCGATTTCGCTGCGGGTTTGAAGGAACCGGTCCGCCAGGAACTGGAGCGGATCGAGGCCATGCTGTCCCCTCCGACCCGTTTCGATCCGCGCGCCGCCGAGGGGACCTTCCGGATCGCGGCGAGCGATTTCTTCGCCGAGATGCTGATGCCAACGCTTGGCGACCTGTTGCAGCGCGAGGCCCCCGGCATCCGCGCGCAACTCATTGACCTCGTGCCGCAGGACTACGTGGCAAGCCTCGACCGGCGGAACGCCGATATCGCACTAATCCCCGACACGACGCTTCCGGATTGGGTCTGCCGGGAGGCGCTCTTTCGTTCGCCCTTTCACGTCATCGCGCGTCGCGGGAACCCGGGCTTGGTCGGGCTCGCGCCCGGCGACGTGATGCCGTACGAAGTGTTCTGCACGCTGCATCATGTCCTGTTCTCGCCCGAGGGCAACATCGCCGCCATGGGCGACGCGGCACTGGAACGCGTCGGCCGCGAACGCCGCGTGGCGATGACGGTGCCGGTCTTTTCTGGTGTCTGCCGGGCGGTGCGCGAAAGCGACCTTATCGCGCTTGTCCCGGCGCAATTGGCAACGGATGTCGCGGAGACCTTCGACCTGCAGGTGTTCGAACCCCCGATGCCAATCGACCCACCGCTTATCATCGGCATCTGGCACAAGCGATCTGACAACACGCCACTCGCCGTCTGGATGCGTGAGAAGATCTTCGGCCTCATGCGCAGCCTGGACCGGTAACGAACCCCTCCGGCTTACTGCTGAAGGTCTGCCTCCGAAGGTCATTGCAGGCCCTGTGATGGTCAAGCACACGCGGCAAACCGGAAAGTCCGCTCTGCCGACCTTGGCGCGGTTCGCAACGAATAACCGCTCATCCGCTGAACATTACCACCGTCTTCGATTGCTGATCGAATGCCTCTCCAGTAGCCGATCAGTTGCTGACTACAGCCATCGAATGACACGCGTGGAGGGGACTGCCGGCGAGTCCGGCATGGCCCGCATGTAAACGCTCAAGACGGTCGCGCGACGACTCTGGCAGACCCTTTCTTCCGTCATTCCTTCATTCTTCTCGAGGTCCCATGGCTACCCTCGTTCTCGGTGCCGCTGGCGCTGCCATCGGCGGTAGCATCGGCGGGGCCATCCTCGGCGTCAGCGCGGCCACCATCGGTGGATTCATCGGCTCCACCATCGGCTCGGTCGTCGACAGCTGGATCATCTCGTCGCTGGCGCCCACGCAGCGCATCGAGGGCGCGCGGCTCGACACGCTGCGCATCACCTCGGCCACCGAGGGCGCGGTCATCCCGCGGCTCTATGGCCGCATGCGCATGGGCGGCAACATCATCTGGGCTACGGACTTCCGCGAGGAGACGAAGACCACCACGCAGGGCGGTGGCAAGGGCGGCGGAGGCGGCAAGGTCAAGACGACCGAGTATCTCTACTACGCCTCCTTCGCCGTGGCGCTCTGCGAAGGCCCGATCACCGGCATCGGGCGCATCTGGGCCGACGGCAAGCCGATGGAGCTCTCCGGCGTCACCTGGCGCTGGTATCCGGGCGACGAAGCTCAGACGGCGGACCCGTTCATCGCTGCGAAGATGGGCGCTGCCAACACGCCCGCCTATCGCGGCACGGCTTACGTGGTCTTCGAGGAGCTGGCGCTCTCGACCTATGGCAATCGGTTGCCGCAGCTCTCCTTCGAGGTGTTCCGGCCGCTCGCCGATCCGGACACCGCCGAAGGGCTGACCCGGGCCGTCACCATGATCCCTGCGTCCGGCGAGTTCACCTATGCGACGCAGGCGATCCGCAAGACCACGGGGAGCCTCGGCGGCACCACCGCGGCCGAGAACCTGAACGCTCTGGCCGACTCCACCGACATGGTGGAGGCGCTGGACCGGCTGCAGGCGATGGCCCCGGCGGTCGAGAGCGTCAGTCTGGTCGTCGCCTGGTTCGGCGACGATCTGCGCGCGGGCTCCTGCAAGGTGCGGCCGGGCGTCGAGGTGTCGGCCAAATCGACCACGCCCGCCAGCTGGTCGGTCAACGGCGTGAGCCGCGCAAGCGCATTCCTCGTCAGCCGCGACGACCAGGACCGCCCGGTCTATGGCGGCACGCCGTCAGACTTCGCCGTGGTGCAGGCGATCCAGGAGATGAAGGCGCGCGGGCTGCGCGTGACCTTCTATCCCTTCATCCTGATGGACGTGCCGCCCGGCAACACGCTGCCGAATCCGTATTCGGACAACGCGGCCGGGACGGGCCAGCCCGCCTTTCCCTGGCGTGGGCGGATCACCTGTTCTCCCGCGGCAGGGTTCGCGGGGACGGTGGACAAGACCGCCACGGCGGCAAGCCAAGTCTCGGCGCTGTTCGGCGCGGCCACGCCCGCCAGCTTCAGCGTGGCTGGCCAGTCGGTCTCGTGGACAGGCACGCCGGGTGACTGGGGACTGCGGCGCATGGTGCTGCACTACGCTCATCTCTGTGCGGCGGCGGGCGGGGTGGATGCGTTCCTCATCGGGACAGAGATGCCGGGGCTGACGACGATCCGCTCGGGCGCATCCACCTATCCCGCCGTGCAGGCGTATCGGGACCTGCTTGCGGATGTGCGCTCGATCCTCGGGTCCGGCACCAGGATCGGCTATGCGGCGGACTGGTCGGAGTATTTCGGGCATCAGCCGGGCGATGGCTCGGGCGACGTGTTCTTCCACCTCGATCCGCTCTGGGCCGATCCGGACACCGATTTCGTCGGCATCGACAACTACATGCCGCTCTCCGACTGGCGCGACGGGTTCGAGCATGCGGACGCGGCCGAGGGCTGGCCTGCAATCTATGACCGAGCCTACCTGCAGGGGAACATCGCGGGCGGGGAAGGCTTCGACTGGTTCTACGCCAGCGCCGCCGACCGATCCGCACAGGTCCGCACGCCGATCACGGACGGCGCGGCGGCCAAGCCGTGGGTCTTCCGCTACAAGGATCTGCGCGCCTGGTGGGCGAACGCGCACTACGACCGCCCGGGCGGGGCGGAGAGCGGCACGCCGACGGCGTGGACGCCACAGTCCAAACCGATCTGGTTCACCGAGCTCGGCTGTCCGGCCATCGACCGGGGCACGAACCAGCCCAACGTCTTCTTCGATCCAAAGTCGTCCGAAAGCTTCACGCCGCATTTCTCGCGGGGCTGGCGCGATGACGCCATCCAGCGCGCCTATCTCGAGGCGACCTATCTCTGGTGGGGTGAGGCCGCGAACAATCCGGTGTCCTCGGTCTACGGCGGGCAGATGGTGCATGTGCCGGAATGCGCCGCCTGGACCTGGGACGCGCGACCCTATCCGTTCTTCCCGGCGCTGACCGACGTCTGGACGGATGGGGCGAACTGGCGTCTTGGCCATTGGCTGACGGGCCGTCTCGGCGCGGTGTCGCTGGCCGCACTCGTTCGGCACCTCTGTCTCCGCGCCGGGCTGCCAGAGTCTCGTATCGACGTCACCGGCCTCTGGGGCGCGGTGGAAGGCTACGCCGTCACGGCGCTGGAAAGCCCGCGCGCCTCGATCACCACGCTGTCGCGCCACTTCGGCTTCGACGCGGTCGAGGCCGAGGGCGTGATCCGCTTCGTCATGCGCGGCCGGGCCTCCGTCACTACCCTCGGGCCCGACGATCTGGTCGCCGCCCGCGAAGGCGACGTGCTGGAGCTGACGCGCGGCCAGGAGACCGAACTGCCGCAGGCGCTCAAGTGGCAGGTCGCCCGCGCCGACGAGGATTACGACGCGGCCCTCGTCGAGGCGCGGCGCATCACCGTGGACACGACCCGGATCGCGTCCGAGAGCTTCCCGATGGCGGTGCCGCCCGAAGAGGCCGAGCGCCGCTGCCGCCGCGCGCTGATGGAGGCGTGGGTGGGGCGCGAGACGGCGGCGTTCCGTCTGCCGCCCTCGCGCCTCGCGCTCGATCCCGCCGACGCGATCCGGCTCGCCCATGACGGGCGGCTGATCGATCTGCGGTTCGTCTCCATCGCCGATGCCGAGGCGCGCGGCATCGAGGCGGTCCGCCAGGACCGGGCGACCTACGATCTGCCGCCCGGCGATCCCCGCGCGGCATCGCTGACGCGGGCGGTCGTGTTCGGCGCGCCGGATGCCGTGCTGATGGACCTGCCGCAGCTCACCGAGGACCAGCCCGCACATCGGCCGCTGGTCGCGGCGCATGCCATTCCCTGGCCCGGCGAGATTGCGGTGTTCCGCAGCCCGTCGACCGATGGCTTCGAGTTGCTGACCACGTTCGGCAGTCGCGCCCGGATCGGGGCGCTGGTCTCGGACTTCCACGCGGGCCCCACCTCGCGCTTCGACTTCGGCAATGCGCTTGTGGTCGACTTGCTGACCGGCACGCTGGAAAGCGTCACCGACCTGACGCTGTTCGGCGGGGCGAACGCGCTCGCCATCGAGAGCACGTCCGGCGTCTGGGAGATCGTGCAGGCGGGCGCGGCCGAACTGCTTGCGCCCGGCCGGTATCGCCTGACCCGGCTCCTGCGCGGCCAGCGCGGCACCGAGGGCGCCATGGGCAACCCGGCGCCCGCTGGCGTGAGGGTCGTGGTACTCGACGACAGCCTCGCGCCGCTGCCGATTGCCGAGGCCGATCTCGGCATCCCGTGGAACTGGCGCGTCGGCCCGGCGAGCCGCCCGGTCAGCGACGAGACCTATGTCGCGCAAGCCTTCACGCCAGATGGCGTCGGGCTGCGGCCGTTCTCCGTCGCTCATGTCGAGCAGCCGTGGCGCAGGCCACGCACGCCCGGCGATCTGACAATCCGCTGGACGCGGCGATCCCGCGCGCTCGCGGCCGACAGCTGGGGCGGGCTTGAGGTGCCGCTGGCCGAGGAACTGGAAGCCTACGAGGTCGAGATTCTTGATGGCGCGACCGTGAAGCGGGTGCTGAGCACTGCCACCACCAGCGCGGTCTACACCGCCGCCCAGCAGACCGCCGACTGGGGCGGGCCGCTCGGGCCCGGCGACACGCTCGACATCCGCATCCATCAGCTCTCCGCCCTCGTGGGGCGGGGCGCGGCGAAAACCATCACGCTTACGTTCTGAGGCCATCCCATGTCCGACGCCACGACCCATCTCCTGCTGCCCTACATCCTCGCGGCGCAGGCCCAGAAGCACGTCACCCACAACGAGGCGCTGCGGATCCTCGACGGGCTGGTGCAACTCTCCGTCCTCGACCGGGACCTGACGGCGCCGCCGGGCAGTCCCGCCGACGGCGACCGCTACATCGTTGGCTCGGGCGCCACCGGCGACTGGGCGGGCTGGGATCTGAACGTGGCGCTCTGGACCGACGGAGCGTGGCTGCGCCTGCCGCCCCGGACCGGCTGGCGGGCGTGGGTCGAGGACGAGGACCTGCTGCTCGTCTACGACGGGTCTGGCTGGGTCGGCACCACGCCCGCGGCGCTGCAGAACCTCGCGTTGCTAGGGCTGGGGACCACGGCGGATGCCTCGAACCCGTTCTCAGCCAAGCTGAACGCAGCGCTCTGGACGGCGAAGACCGTGGCCGAGGGCGGGACCGGCGATCTGTTCTACACGATGAACAAGGAGGCGGCCGGGGACGATCTCGGGCTGACCCTTCAGACCGGCTTCGTCACGAAGGCGCTGGTCGGGCTCTTCGGCTCCGACCGCTTCCGCCTCGCGGTCTCCGCCGACGGCAGCACCTTCTTCGACGGGCTCAGCGTCGACAACGCCAACGGCATCGTCGACCAGCCCCGGCTACCGCGGTTCAAGGCGTACACCAACTACGACAACTACGTCGGCGTCGGGACCTGGACGAAAATCGGGCTGAACAACACCGACTACAACGACCAGGGCGCCTTCGACGCCGCCAACAACCACTTCGTGGCGCCGGTGGACGGTACCTACCTTTTCGGCGCTACGCTGCTCTACAAGATCAACGCCAGCGCCACGGCGCGCATGCGCGGGCGGCTGACCGGCACCATGAAGGCGACCGTGGACTTAGCCGAGATGGGTTACAAGGTCGCTACGTCGCGTCCGAGCCGCTTCTTGGGACGTCAGGTTGTTAAGGTTGGACAGGGGATCGGCCGACGGATCGATGCGGCAGAAGAACGTGCGCGCCAGAAAGAAGAGGCCGAGAAGAAGCATACTTGACCGCCGGCCGAGGGTGACACCAACGTCCTAAAAAAACAATGGCTTAGGGTGGAGAAGGTTGGATTTGAGGCCCATCCCCTCCGCCATTATCCCCACCGTAAGATTTTGTTGCTAAGAGTAAATTTCTCTTTCTGGGATATCAGCCCCACATCCAGACCCACTTTCTGCGAGCATAGGCTGTGGCCTTGACGCAACTGTCGCATCATCTCAGATTCCGTCGTGTTCCGTGCCGGGTGACTGTCCGCGCATGGATCACTGAGAAACATAGCTGCAAATCAGGATGTGCATGACGCCGTCGATTTGCCCAGAAATTGGGCTTTCGAATGTCGTCTTATCATGCGCCCTCCACCCCTGATCTCTTTGACCTCCCGGCATCTGCGGAAAGCCAGGTGCCCTCTGCGCCTGGCGGTTCCGAACAAGGTCAATCTCATACCCGCGTCCCGCAGATCTCTGGGCGAAGATGAGCGCGATCGCTTTCTGAGGGATGTTGCCGTTAGGACACCGGGGAGGGGCGACGGAACCGCGCCGCCTTGTTTGGGGTTGATCCCCCATGCGAGACGCCACGCAGAACCCCGTTCTCCATGCCGCGACAGGCGGCGCCGTCGCCCGGATCGCGCGGGAGGGCGGCCATTGGTGTGCGCGCCTTTCGATGCACGACCGGGGGGTGCAGTGCCTCGCCGCCGATCCGCGCGACCGCGAGACACTCTATGCCGGAACGCGCGGCTCCGGTGTCTGGAAAAGCCGCGACGGAGGCGCGCGCTGGACCCGCCTTGCCATGCCGCAACCCGATGTGTTCTCGCTCGCCGTCAGCGCCGCCGACGGGGCGCTCTATGCCGGCTGCGAGCCGAGCCATCTTTTCGTCAGCCGCGACGGTGGCACAACCTGGCGCGAGCTTGACGCGCTGCGCGCCCTGCCCTCGGCCCCGGACTGGAGCTTTCCGCCGCGCCCCTGGACCAGCCATGTGCGCTGGATCGCGCCCTGCCCGCATGAGGCGGGGCGGCTTCTTTTGGGTATCGAACTGGGCGGCCTGATGCTGAGCGAGGATGGCGGCGAGACCTGGGCCGATCATCGCCCCGGCGCGCAACGCGATGTGCATTGCCTCGCCTGGCACCCCTCGACCCCGGACCGCGCCTATGAGGCGGGCGGCGGCGGCGCGGCGCAAAGCCACGATGGCGGTCAGACCTGGAGCCCGACGGATGAGGGCCGCGACCGCGACTATTGCTGGGGGCTTGCCGTGCATCCCGACAAACCCGACACCTGGTTCATCTCGGCCGCCCCCGGCCCGCGCGCGGCGCATGACCCGGATCGCAACGCGCAGGCCGTCATCTATCGCAGGCGAGGAGATAGGCCGTGGCAGGCCGTTTGCGACGGACTGACCAGCCTGCCCTATGCCATGACATACCGGGCCGGACGCCTCTTCGCCGGACTCGGCGATGGCCGCATCCTTGTCAGTGACGATGACGGCGACCGCTGGCAGGAATTGAACCTTGCCGGCGATCGCCTTGACCGGGTGCAGGCCCTGGTCGCGGTCTGAGTCGCGTCAGATCTCCTCGCGGCGTTCGGATTCGAGGCTGACCTCGCTGATCGGCCTGACCATCGACGCCTGCGGGCCCATCGCGCCCTCGCCTTCGGCGACGCTCAGTTCCACCGGCGATCCGACCGAAAGCGCGCCGAACCCCTCGTTCAGCACCGCATTGGGCGCGAAGTAGATTTCCTGCCCGTCGCCCATCCGCACAAACCCGTATTCATCGAATTTCCGCACCACGACGCCCTGCGGCGGCCCGGACAGGATCTTGGTCTCGCCGCGCATTTTCTGCGAATGGGCCTCAAGCCGCCGCTCCATCGCGTCAAAGGCATCGCGGATCGTCAGGTTGGGGTCGAAATGATCCTTGCGGTCGCCCGGATCGCCGCTGATGACGATCTCGCGCTCGGGCACGCGCACCTCGATGCGCAGGTGAAACTCCTTGCCGTTGTGCTGGCTGCGATGCGGTCGTTCGATCACGATGTGGCAGCTGTTGATCCGGTTGAAGTAGCGGTGCAGCTTGTCCACACGCGCGCGGATGCGGTCCTCCAGCGGCTGAGACTTCTCGACATTGTGCCAGGCGATTTCCAGGGGGCTGTCCATTGCGGCTCTCCTTCTTTGGTTGCGCGTTCTGTTTCAGATGGTGCCCTGTCATTCCGTCGGCAACCCGGCGGCGCGCCAATTCTCCTTGCCGGTCTTGCAGTCGAGGACATTGGTGACCCCAAGCGCCTCCAGCCTGCGGCCCGCGCGGCGGCGAGGCATCGCAATCCTGATCCTTGCAAGAGACGATGACCTGATCGCCCTTGCGGGCGGCGGCCTGCGCAGGCTTGTCGAAACCACCCGAGCCCACGGGGATGTTGATTGCGCCGGGCAGGTGAAAGCCTTCGCAGCTTTCCGGCCCCCAGAACCTCGATCAGGATCATGTCCGCGCCAGTGTCGATCTTCTGCTTCAGCGTGTCGCGGTCCATGGTCTGCATGGGAGAACTCCGTTCCATTGTCAGGGGGGGCCTGCGCGCATCACGTCTCCAGCGCCAGCGAGACCGGGTCACGCAGGAGGCCGACGATCTCGTTCACGAAACGCGCCGCGTCGGCCCCGTCGATGGCGCGGTGATCGAAGGACAGCGCCAGCGGCAGGATCATGCGCGGCTCGATGATGGGCGGGCCGTCGGCGTCGAGGTCGCTGGTGACAACCGCCTCGATCCGCGCGCGACCTACGCCCAGGATCGCCGTTTGCGGCGGGTTGATCAGCGGCGCGAGGCCCCTGCCCCCGAACGCCCCGACATTGGTGATGGTGAAACTGCCGCCCGCGAGGTCGGATTTGCCCAGCTTCTGGTCCTTGGCCTTCTTGGCCAGTGCCACGATCTCCTGACCCAGGTCGCGCGCCGATTTGCGGTCGGCGTCTTTCAGCACTGGCGTCACCAGCCCCCGGTCGGTGGCGGTGGCGATGGCGATGTTCCAGTATTTGCGCAAGACGATCTCATCCGCGTCGCCGTCATAGACCGCGTTGAAGCGCGGATGGCGTTTCAGGACCGCGACCACGGCCTTGGCGATGATCGGCGTCAGCGACAGCCGGTCCTCCTGAGGTTGGCGCCTGCGCCAAAGCTCCAGTTCGGTGATGTCGGCGGCATCCTCATGCGTGACATGCGGGATCTCGGTCCAGGAACGGGTCATGGCGCGCGCGGTCGCGGCGCGGATGGCGCTGATCCGCTGGCGTTCCACCGGTCCGAAATCGTCGCGATCGGCCTTGCCCTCGGCCTGCGCGTCCTCAGCCCCGGCTGCCTCTTGCACATCCTCAAGCGTCACCTGCCCGTCCTTGCCGCTCGGCTTAAGGTCGGCAAGTTCCACGCCCTTTTCGCGCGCCAGTTTGCGGGCGGCGGGGGCTGCGCGCACCGGAGCCTCCTCCGAGGCCCCGCCCGTGTCGCGGCCCTCCGCATCCCCTCGGTCCTCATCGGAGTCGCGCGCCTCCTCGCCGGTCTCGTCAGAGCCGTCCTTGCCGGTATCCTGCTCCTCCTCGGACGGGGCATCATCCGCCTCGCGCGCCTCCTCGTCGGTCTTACCCTCCGGCGATGGGTTCTCCTCTGCCTCTGTCGCGCCCTCCGCATCTTGATCTTCGGGCGCGTCCTCCTCGCCGTCCGCCCTCTCTTCCTCTTGGGGGGCCGCCTCTGCCATTTCCGGTGCGTCTTCATCCTCGACCACCATCAGCACATCGCCGACCGAGGCGGTATCGCCCTGGCCAACCCGGATCTCGGCGACTTTTCCGGCAAAGGGTGACGGAAGCTCGATCGCCGCCTTGTCGGATTCGACGGCCATCACCTCCTGCCCTTCGGAAATCTCGTCACCTTCGGACACCATGATTTCCAGGATTTCGACCTCGTGGATCCCTTCGCCGGGATCCTGCAGCTTGAATTCGTTCTTCATCGCGTCCTCCCGCTCTAATCCGCCATCATCCCGCGCGCCGCGCCCCTGATCCGATCGACCGAGGGCAGGTAGGTCTGCTCGCGCGCGAAGAAGGGCACATGCACGTCCCATCCACAGACCCGCCGGATCGGCACGCGCAGGGCGTAGAACTCCTGTTCGATGACGCGCATGGCGATCTCACCGGCGGCGCCATAGCTCGGCGGCGCCTCGTTCACGATCAGAAGCCGCCCGGTCTGCCCGACCGATTTCGCAATCGTTTCGGCATCCAGCGGGGCGATGGTCTCGATGTCGATCACCTCGATGTCGATATCCTCCGCCGCCAGCGTCTCGGCGGCCTCCAGCGCGCGGTTCAGCATCGCGCCGTAGGAGACCAGCGTCAGATCCTTGCCGCGCCGCACCACGCGCGAGGTGCCGATCTGCGCGGGCTCCGCATCGTCGGCTATCGGCTCGCGCATCTGGCGGTAGACCGCCTTGGGCTCCATGAAGATGACCGGGTCGGGGTCGCGGATGGCGGCGTGCAGCAGTGCATGGGCGCGGGCGGGGGTGGCCGGGATGACCGTCTTCAGCCCCGGCATATGACCATAGAACACTTCGCGGCTTTCCGAGTGATGTTCCAGCGCCCGCACGCCCGCGCCGTAAGGCATGCGGATCACCAGCGGCACCGTATGCGCGCCGCGCGTGCGCCAGCGGATCCGGGCGGCGTGGTTCTCGATCTGGGCCAGCGCGTAATAGCTGAAGCCCGAGAACTGCATCTCGGCAATGGGCCGCGCGCCGTTCATCGCCATGCCGATGGCCAGCCCCACGATGCCCGACTCGGCCAGCGGCGTGTCGATCACGCGGGCCGCGCCATAATCGTCGATCAGCCCCTCGGTGACGCGGAAGACGCCGCCATTGACGCCGACATCCTGGCCCATCACCGCGGTGGTGTCGTCCTCGGCCATCGCCTCGTGCAGGGCGCGGTTGATGGCGTCGACCATGGTCAGACCGTCGCTTGCATCAGTCATTGGCGGCCTCCTCCTGATCGGAAAATTCCTTGCGCTGGCGGCGCAGCGGCGCGGTGGGTTCTGCGAAGATGTGGTCGAACATCGCGGTGCCCGGCGTCTCCTCCAGCCTGGAAATGCGATCTTTGGCTTCCTTCCACGCGGCGTCGATCCGGTCGCGGATCTCCTCCTCCAACGCCTCCTGCATCGCATCGTCCAGCTGGCTGCGCGCGACCAGCAGCATGCGCACCCGTTCGATGGGGTCGCGGTCCTGCCATTCTTCCACCTCGCCCTCGTCGCGGTAGCGGGTCGGGTCGTCGGCGGTGGTGTGGACCTCCATGCGGTAGGTCAGCGCCTCGATCATCGCGGGCTGTCCCTTGTCGCGGGCCAGCGCCACGGCTTCCTGCGTGACCTGCATCACCGCCAGCGCGTCATTGCCATCGACCTGTGCGGCCGGGATGCCATAGGCATGCGCCTTTTGGGCCAGCGTTTGCGAGGCCGTCTGGCGCGCGCGCGGGGTCGAGATGGCCCACCCGTTGTTCTGGCACAGGAACACGACCGGCGCCTCCAGCACCCCGGCGAAATTCAGGGCCTCGTGAAAATCGCCCTCCGAGGTGGCCCCGTCGCCGAAACAGGCCATGACAATGGCATCCTCGCCTCGCAGCCGTCCGGCATGGGCGATACCCGCCGCAATCGGCAGTTGCGAGGCGACCGGCACCGTGTCGGGCAATGTCCGCGCGCCCTCGGGCAGGTCGTTGCCCGCGTTCCAGCCCGCGAGGGTGACCAGCAGGTCGGCCATGTCGGCCCCGCGCCACAGCGCCGCGCCGGTCTCGCGGAAGGACGGCACCAGCCAGTCATCCTCGCGCAGGCAGGCCGCCGCGCCGATCTGCGCCGCCTCCTGCCCCTTGATCGGCGCGAAAGTGCCAAGCGCGCCCTGGCGTTGCAGTTTCAGAAGCCGTTCGTCGAAGCGGCGGGCGCAGAGCATCGTCTTGTAGATCTGCTCCAGCGTGCCGATGTCGGTCTCGTCATCCTCAAGCAGCGTGCCATCCGGCGCGAGCGCTTCATGCGGTTCGAATTTCGGGTCGGGCCATGACAAATGGGCGGTCATCGGGATCCTGTCCTCCTGATCGTCGGGACGTGACATGGGGGGATGCCTCGCATGAGACCCCCCTAGTCCAGTCTTCCAACGCATGATCCGCGCCAACTGTTCCTGACCGGGGAGCCTTGGGCGCGAGACGGCGCCTGGGTGCGGAACCGTACCGGAATTCACGCAGCCAACAGGGCGGCCCCGTGGTACCGTCGCGCTATCGGTGTCCATCTTACGCGGGCGGCACCGGCTGAGAGACCGTTGCGATCGTGCTCTTGCCCCAAAGCCAAGAGCATCCCATGCGCAAGGGTCTTTCCTGTCCCTACGGGCAGAACAACCTGATCTACACCCTGTCCAGCGCCGACCGCGCCTTGATCGAGCCGGAACTGAAGCCAGTGAAGCTGCCCAAGGGCATGATGCTGGAGGAACCCGGCAAACCGGTCGATCTGGTCTATTTCCCGAAAACCGGCGTCGGTTCGACGGTCGCGGTCGCCAGGAACGACCGCCGGATCGAGGTGGGTCTCTTTGGCTGTGACGGCATGTCCGGCACCGCCATCGTGTTGCAATCGGATCATGCGTCGAACGAAACCTTCATGCAGATCGCGGGGGACGGATTCTCCATCGAGCCCGACACCCTGCGCGAACTGCTCGATCAAAGCCCCACCCTGCGCCGCCACCTGCTGCGCTATGTGCAGGCGATGATGTCGCAAATCTCGCAAACCGCGCTGTCGAACGGGCATGGCAAGCTCGAGGAACGGCTGGCCCGCTGGCTTCTGATGTGCCACGACCGGATCCGGAATGACGAGATGACCCTGACCCACGAGTTCATCTCGGTCATGCTGGGTGTGCGCCGCGCGGGCGTGACGGTCGGCACGCATATGCTGGAGGGCAAGGGGCTGATCCGGGCCAATCGCGGCCAGATCATCGTGCTGGACCGCGCCGGGCTGGAAAACGAGGCGTGGAAATCCTATGGCGCGCCCGAGGCCGATTACGAGCGTCTCATCGGCTATGACCAGCCGGATTGATGTCGCCGGGGCCCCGCCTGCGGATCGCGGCCAGCCGGGTTTCAGCCAGGTGCCGCACGAATTCGGCGATCACGCTTGAAACCTGCGGCTTCGAGAGCCGGGGAATGTCCCGGAATTCAGATGCGATTTCCGACCTCTCGAAACTGGTCAGGAACGCGAACGGGACATTCAGCGCCTTGAGACGCCGCGCCGCTGGAAAGCTGACTCCATCGCGAAGCCGAACATTCAAGAGCGCGATATCGGGCGTCGCCGCGTCGATCAGCTCAAGGGTTTCGGCAAGCGAACTGGCCATCCCCGACACCACCATCCCCGCCGCCTCCAACTCTCTGGCGAGGTCGATGGCAACTACCGCGTCATCCTCGGCCAGGAGAACCCTAGACCTGATCATGGCAGTGATCCTTGATCGATGCCGTGGCTTCGGTGCCGCAGGGCAGGATGATCTCGAAGGCGGCCCCGTCCCCGCGCAGGGTCCGGATGCTGCCGCCCAGTTTCTCCACCGTCGAGGTGACGATGACCATGCCGAGGCCGGTCGAGCGCTTGAGCGAGAAATCCTCGGCCAGCCCGCAGCCGTTGTCACGCAGCAGGATCGTCAACTGGCCTTGGCCGGACTTCACGGCCTCCAGCGTCAGCGTGACCGCTGCGCCGTTGGCGGGGCGGCCATGTTTGACCGCGTTCATCGCCAGCTCGTTCACGATGATGCAGATCTGGCCCGCAACATCCGCGCCGAGGGTCACGCCCGGGGCCCGCACCTCGATCAAGGCCCCGACGCTCTGTGCGATATCCTTGCAGAACGGGCCCAGGAACGCCGCAAGAGAGACATTGCCGCCGGACGCAGTCTTGGCCATCTGCCGATGCAGGCGCGCAATGGCGTTCAGACGGGCGGCGGCATCGGTCAGCGCGGCCTGCGCCGCCTGCACGCTGGTGGCCCGCCGGCTCTCGTGGCGCAGCATCGAGGCGGCGAACTGGATGCTGTTGGCGATCCTGTGATCCGCCTCCATCTGCCGCGCGTCGGCCGGATCGCTGGCCGGGTCTTTCGGCAATGCCACCGGGGTCGGCCTGATCAGCGACCTCAGTTGTCTCCGAATCGTTGCCAGCGGCAGGCCGGTGTAGCGGCTCATCTCATGCGGCGTCAGGCCGAGATCGACGAACATCAGCAAGCTCTCGCGCATCAGCTTGCTGCGCACAAGACCTGTCTGAACCTGCACGGACCTCTCCTGCCCGGGATCGGCGGCGCGGCCGGTTCTTTCCGGTAATCGGCTGTGGATGCGTATCATGGTGGCTAGCCTCACTCATCAAAACAAAACTTTCATGACGAAGGGGTCAGGAATTCTCCGGGGACGGCCCCCGAGGCCCCCCGCGCCCTACGAGATCGCCCATATGGCCCACCATGTCCCGGGCATAGCCGCGATACTGGTCCGTGGTGGTCGTCAGATAGCCCGCTTGCAGGCCCGCCAGCTCCGCCACGTCATGGCAGGAGATCAGCGCCTTGCAGGCGTCGTAATTCGTCAAAAAGCGGGTCTGGAGGAAGGCTTGCGATGTCGTCGCGCCTGCCATCATCGCATTGGACAGCGCGACAGCGGCCTGCGTCCAGACCACCACGCCGCCCTCACTTGCGGACAGCTCGGTCATCGCGACCGGTTGCAGATCGTCTGGCATCGGATCGCCCCCCCTGATGCGTCATGATCGGGGGCAGATTGGCAGCGCCTCCCGATCCGAGAACTCTGGTTGACGTAACGTTAGCATCTTGATCCGGCGCTTTGCGCGATGGTGCGTGAGCGTACTTTCCAGTTGCCTCGGACAGCCCGATGCCGGGGCTCAGCCCTGGCGGCACCAGCCGATGATCCCGCCCGCAAGCACGATCTCGGCCTGCCGCGCGCTCAGGCCATTGGCGAACCGGATCGCGGCCCCGTCGCCGGTTTCGGCGGCAAACGCGGTCCCGTCCCTCAGCGCATCGCGTATGCCGCGCAACCTGACGGTGATCCCCTTTTCCAGCCTCGCCAGGTCGTCCGCGCTTTCGATGACCAGCGGCAGAATGCCGTAATTGATCAGGTTCTGCGTGTGGATACGGGCAAAGGACCGCGCCAGGACCGCGCGCAGTCCCAGGCAGCGCGGCGCGACGGCGGCATGTTCGCGGCTGGACCCCTGACCGTAGTTTTCCCCCGCGACAATGGCATGACCGTCCTCCGCCTGCACCCGCCGCGCCCGGTCGGGATAGCCCTTGTCGATGACGCGAAAGACGAAATTCGCGATCTCGGGGATGTTGCTGCGATAGGGCAGGATCTCGGTCCCCGCCGGCATGATCTCATCGGTCGATATATCGTCACCGAGCTTCAGCAGAACGGGCAGGTCCAGATTGTCCTCGATCCCGCCATGGACCGGCATCTCGCCGATATTGGGGCCCTTGACCAACGTCACCTCGCGCGCCTTCGCAGGCGGCGGCGGGTGGATGAACTGGCCCGGATCGACATGCGGTCGGTCGGGCGGCGCGATGCGCGGATAGTCCTGGCCCAGGTCGCGCGGATCGGTGATCTCGCCGCGCAGGGCCGAGGCGGCGGCGGTCTCGGGGCTGCACAGGAACACGCTGTCCTCAGCGGTGCCGGAGCGGTCAGGGAAATTGCGGGGCACGGTGCGCAGGCTGTTGCGCCCGGTGGCCGGGGCCTGACCCATGCCGATGCAGCCATTGCATCCGGCCTGGTGGATGCGCGCACCCGCCTCCAGCAGCGCGCCATAGCGCCCGCCCGCCAGCAGGTCGTGCAGCACATCGCGCGAGGTCGGGTTGATGTCCAGCGACACGCCGGGGGCCGCCCCGCCGCCCTGTTTCATGATCTCCGCCACCACCGCGAAATCACGAAAGCCGGGATTGGCCGACGACCCGATATAGGCCTGGTAGATCGGCGCGCCCGCGACCTCCTCGACCGGGACGACATTGCCTGGGCTGGACGGTTTGGCGATCAGCGGCACCAGCGCGCCGAGGTCGATCTCGTCCTCATGATCGAAGGTGCAGTCCGCGCGCGCCTCCAGCGCCTGCCAGTCACCGCCGCGCCCGTGCCGGTCGAGGAACCCGCGCACCTGGTCATCGGCGGGAAACACGCTGGAGGTCGCGCCCAGTTCGGTGCCCATATTGGCGATCACATGCCGGTCCATGACCTCCAGCGATGCGACACCCGGCCCGTGATATTCCAGGATCCGGCCCCGGCCCTTCTGCACGCCGTGACGGCGCAGAAGCTCCAGGATCACGTCCTTGGCGCTGACCCAGTCGGGCAGGTCGCCGGTCAGCCGGATGCCCCAGACCTCGGGCATGGTGAAGGTGAAGGGCGTCCCGCCCATGGCCAGCGCCACGTCGATACCGCCGGCCCCGATCGCCAGCATCCCCAAGGCACCCGCCGCGGGGGTGTGGCTGTCCGACCCCAGAAGCGTCGCGCCGGGTTTGCCGAAATACTTCATGTGCAGCGGATGACTGACGCCGGTGCCCGGCGGGCTGTACCAGACCCCGAAGCGGGCGCAGGCGCTTTTCAGGAACAGGTGATCGTCGGCGTTCTTCGCGTCTGCCTGCATCAGGTTGTGATCGACATATTGCACCGAGACATCCGTCCGCACCCGGTCGAGGCCCAATTCCTCAAGCGCCAGCATGACCAATGTGCCGGTGGCGTCCTGGGTCAGCGTCTGGTCGATCTTCAGCGCGATCTGCGCGCCCGGTTCGGGCAGGTCGTCCCCGTCAAGATGTGACTCGATCAGCCGATGCGTGAGCGTGCCGCCCATGCTCATATCTCCTTGCCTTGGTCCTCACATCGCCCGCCATACCGTGTCACCAGGCGGATCGCTCCGGACGCGCCTTGGAGGTCAACGCATCTGCCCGGGCGATTGTTTCCGGCAAGCAAGGCGCGGGTCGTGGTCAGGCTGGCACCGCGGCCCTTCGAGTCGGATCTGTTTCTCCGCCATTTTCCTCTTGTCCGCCTCCCCGGGGGGCAGGGTCGGGCGGGCGCGGGGCTGTCTCGGGGATCTGATCAGTTCCGCGCCGCCACCGCGCCGCCGCCATGGGCGGTAGCGACCTCGATCTCGTCGCCCGGTTCGACCTTGAGCTTGCTGACGAAGGTTGGCTGCACCCTGGCTTGCCCCCCCTGCGAGAGCAGCAACGCGTTCAGCCCGCCCTCGGAGGCACCGGGCAGCCCCCAGACCGGCACCGCGCCATGCGAGAACCCCGCCGACATCACACCGCGCCCGCGCATCCGGTAGCGGGTGCGCAGCCCCCTGCCCCCGGCATGTTCGCCCTCGGCCTTGCCGGTCTCGCCGAGCGATTTGGAGATCACCTCGAACCCGTAGCGCGCCTCGGCCACCTCGATGGGGCAGTTGAACGTATCGCCGTGATTGGTCGAGAACATCGCGTCATTGCCGGGCCGCTCAGGCGTCGCGCCCCATCCGCCCATCTGCGGCTCGACCATGGTGTAGCGCCGCCCCGTGTCGGGATGTTCACCCGCGATGACGACCCCGAAGATCGAGGCGAAGCTGCCCGCCGGCAGGTCCGCCCCCGCCTTCTCGGCCAGACCACGCCAGAGCATGTCGATGAGGCGGATCCGGGTCTCAAAATGATAGCCATGGGCCGCATCAGGGCTCGGGTCGAAGATGGAGCCGGGACGGGTGATGACCTCTAGCGGTGCGAACGAGCCTGCATTGGCATAGCGCTCCGGATCTGTCAGCGCCTTGAACAGGATCTGGCAGGCTACCAGTGCGCCGTCATGGCAGGTGTTGTAGGGGCCGGTGGTCTGGTCTGGCGCGGCGCTGAGGTCGACGGTGAACCGCTCCGGCGTGATCGTGATCGTCGCGGTCCAGGTGCTGCCGTCATCCTGCGCCTGCGCCACGTCGAAACGGCCTTGCGGCAGCGCGGCCAGCCCCTTCAGGGCGCGCGCCAGGCCGGTGTCATGCGCATCGGCAATGGCCGTGCGCAGCGTGTCGGCCCCGTAGCGGTCGCACAGGCCCCGGATCAGCCGCGCGGCGCGGCGTCCGGCCGAGACCTGCGCCCAGAGATCGCCGGTGACGAAATCGGGCAGCCGCGAGTTTGTCCTGATGATGTCGGCCACGGCCTCGTTGCGGTGGCCCTTGGAGAAAAGCCGCACGATCGGCAGGCGCAAGCCCTCGGCGACGATCCCGGTCACATCGGTGGCCATCGACCCCGGCGTGCTGCCGCCGATATCGCCCCAATGCGCGATCGAGGCAACCCAGGCGATGCACGTGCCGTCAAAGAACACCGGCTCGGCCACGACCACATCGTTGAGGTGGGTGACGCCGCCGAAATTCGGGTCATTGGTCAGGAAGACATCGCCTTCGGCAACGCGGTCCCCCTCCTTGGCGAGGATCGCCTTCACCGACTTGTCCAGCACGCCGACAAAGGAGGGGATGCCCGCGCCGGAGCTGACCAGCGCGCCATCGGCGGCGGTGATCCCGGTGCCGACATCCAGAACCTCGTAGATGATCGGGCTCATCGCGGTCTTGCGCAGCACCTCGAACATCTCCTCGGCGGCAGAATCCAGCGCGGCCTGCACGACCGCCGTGGTGAATTGATCAGTCATGGATTGTCTCCGCGGGTCTGGGAAGGCCGGACAGGATCTCGGGGCCGTCGGCGCGCAGGATCACGATCTCCTCCAGCCGGATGCCGAAGCGGCCCGGCAGATAGATGCCCGGCTCGATGGAGAATACCATGCCCTCGTCAAGGACGGTCTGGGAGTTGGCCGTGATAAAGGGCGGCTCGTGCACCTCGGTGCCAAGCCCGTGGCCGGTGCGGTGAACGAAGTAATCGCCATAGCCCGCCTGCGCGATCACCCCGCGCGCGGCATCGTCGACGACATGCGCCTTGACGCCGGGGCGCGCGGCCTTGAGTGCTGCCTCGACCGCGCGCTCGACCACCTCATGCACCTCGGCGTAGCCCTCGGGGCCGTCGCCGATCAGCGCCATCCGGGTGATGTCGGAGGAATAGCCTTCGGACGCCGCCCCGATATCCATGACCACGGCATCGCCGGTCTTGAGGACCGTCTCGCCCGTGTGGTGATGCGGATAGGCCCCGTTCGGCCCCGCCCCCACGATGGTGAAAAGCGGTTTGGCCCCTGCCCCGGCGAAACTCTCGCGCACGATCCCGGCCACCTGTGTCTCGGACATGCCGGGGCGCATCGCCGCCCATGCCGCCTGCATCGCCCGATCAGCGATCCGCGCGTTGCGTTTGAGGGCGGCGTATTCCCCCTCGCCCTTGCGCATCCTGAGCGCGCCCACGGTGTCGGCGGCAAAGCGGCGCGCGGCCCCCGGCAAAGCGTCCGTCACCAGTGCAGCATGATCGGCCCGCATGGTTTCATCCAGCACCAGCGCGGCGGCCTCGTGAACGCCAAGCTCCGCGATCACATCCTTAAGCGCCGCCTCGGGTCCGGTGTCATCGGCCCATTCAAAGAACGGCAGATCGGTCTGGTTGCGGGCGCTGTCCGCTTCCAGCGCTGGCATCAGGAAACCCGCGCCGCTGGCCGAGACGAAGGCCAGGCAGGGGCGTTCATCGGCATGGGGTCGCACGTCCAGCAGCCAGGCCAGATGCGCGCCGGGGGCGAGGACCACAAGGTCGGTTGCGGTCTCGGCCATCTTCGCGCGCAGGGCGTCCAGCCTCTCGGTCGTCTGTGTCATGTCCTGTCCTTTCTCAGGCCGCCTCGACCACCAGCCGCCCGCCGAAGGCGGGGCCGGTGTCGAATGTGCCGATGCGGTCCATTTCATCTTCGGGCGGGGCCTCGCAGGACCATCTGCGCGAGGGTTTCCAGCCGCAATCGCGTTTGAGAAGCGCGCCGTATTCGGCCCGTTTCAGCGCCGCGATGGAGGGGTCGATCACCGGCACGCCAAGCTCCTGCTCGACCGTGGTGTAGAACCCGGCCTCCATCGTGCAGCCCAGGATCAGCGCCTCGGCATAATCCTCCTCGACGGCCCTCCGGCCCGCCTCCAGCAGGCGGCGCGCGGTGCGGTCGTGGTCCTCCTGAAACTCGGTCACGCCCAGTTCGACATGGTAGAACCCCGCCAGCCGGTCGCGGTGGCCAAGCGCGTGGACGGTGGCCTGCATCTGGTCGACCCATTTGCGCCGCCCGACGATGACGCCGAAGCGGTTCGCGAGGCTCGCCGCGATCTCGCAGGAGGCGGCACAAGGCGCGGTCACGATCATCTCGCCCGAGATCTCGCGCGCCTCGGCCAGGGCGGTGTCGTAGAAACAGCCGATCACCAGCGCGTCGAAGCCTTCGCGCGCGGCGGCGCGGGTGGCGCGGATGATACCTGCCGTCACCATGCCCTCGAAGCTGCGATATTCGATATGGTTGAAGCGCCCCACCGTGTCCGGCAGCGAGGTGACATGCACCTCGGTGCCCGGCAGCTTGTAGTCGCGCGCCATGTCGGCAAAGAGGTCGTCATGGCCCGCGCGATGCGCGACCGGGCTCAGATACATGATCTTGACCATTGGCTTGCCTCCCCTTCAGACGCCGTGAACGGCCTTGGCGCGCGCGGCCGTGATCAGGCCGTTCTTCACATCCGCGCGCACCGCCTCCGGGTCACGCGCCTTCGGATCACCATAGCCCGCCCCGCTGGAGGTGATGACGCGCACCACATCGTCGGTCGTCAGCGACAGCCCCGAGACGAAGCTGTAGGTTTCCTCGCTGCCATCGGCCTTGATCACCTCGACGAAATTGCCCGAGCCTTCCGCGCCGCCCTCCAGCGGCCAGGGCTTGATCTTTGAGCGGGTGTAGCCCGCCGTCAGGAACCCGTTTTCGGTGCGGATGCGGTATTCCAGGATCAATCCCCGCCCGCCATTGAACTGCCCTTCGCCCCCCGGCGCGGTGTTCAGCGCCATCCGGTCGACGAAGAGGCCGTTGCGCGCCTCGGAGATTTCGGCGGGCGTGTTGTAGGTCTCGCCATGGAAGCCCGAGAAGATGCACGGGTTGCCGTCGCGCCCGTCCCAGGCGCCCCATCCGCCGATCTGCGGTTCGATGATGGTGTATTGCCGCCCGGTATCGGGATGGATGCCGCCGATGAACGTGCCGCAGATCGAGCTGAAATGCCCCGCCGGCAGACGCTCGGGGATATGCGGGGCCAGGCAGCGCCAGATCAGGTCATAGACCCGCACTTCCGTCTCGAAATAAAAGCCGATCGCCGCCCCTTCGCGGGCATGGAAGACGGACCCTTCGCGGGTCAGCACGTTGAGCGGACGGAAGCAGCCTTCGTTGGCGGGTGTCTCGGCGCCGGTCAGCGATTTGAACACCATCTGCGCGCAGATCATGGTGCCGTCGCGGCTGGTATTGGTCGGACCGGTATCCTGATCGGGGTTGTCGCGCAGATCGACCAGGAATTCATCCGCGCTGATCGTGACCTTGACGTTGAAGACGCGGCCATCGTCCTGTTCCTCGGACAGCTCGAACGTGCCGTGCGGCAGCTTGGCCAGTTCCATCCGGGCCGCCTTTTCCCCGAAATCCATGAAGTGATCCATGGCCTTGAGGAAGGTCTGGACGCCGTATTTCGCGGCCAGCCCCTCAAGGCGGCGGTTGCCCACGCGCACGGATGCGATGGCCGCCCAGACATCGCCCTTGAGGAAATCGGGCATCCGGCTGTTGGTGGTGATGATGTCCAGTACCGCCTGATCCGTCTCGCCCTCGCGGATGATCTTGACGGCGGGCAGGCGCAGCCCCTCCTGGAAGATCTCGGTCGCGTCACCCGAAAGCGAGCCGGGCGCCATGCCCCCCACATCCGAGTTATGCGCGATATTGGCGGTCCAGGCGATGATGCGCCCGTCCGCGAAGACCGGCATGGCAAGGACGAGGTCATTCAGATGCGTGACCCCGCCATGCCAGGGATCGTTGGTGATGAAGACATCGCCGGGGCGAATATCGTCGTGCTTTTGCAAGATGAACTGCACCGATTTGTCGAGCACCCCGATAAAGGCGGGGATGCCCGCGCCAGAGGAGGCGATGCGGCCCTGCGCGTCGGTGATGCCGGTGCCCATGTCCAGAACCTCGTAGATGATCGAGGACATGGCCGTCTTGCGCATCGCCGCGAACATCTCATCCGCCGCGGCCTGGAGCGAGTTCTGGATGATCTCCAGCGTGATCGGGTCCGCGCTGCTGCTCATTTTGCCTCTCCGATATGAATATGCGTGTTGCGATAGGCGTCGATCTCGACCCGGTTGCCGGGATGAATTACGATGGTGGTGCCGGGATCCTCGATGATCGCGGGGCCGGTGAAGGTCATGCCCGGCGCAAGCTTCTCGCCATCGTAGATGTCGGCCCGATGCTTGCCTTCCAGCGCGTAATCGACCTCGCGCGCACCTTTCAGCGCCGGTTCGGCGTCGGCGGGCCCCAGGTGCGCCGGTTTCAACTCCAGCTTGCCGACCTCGGCGCGGGCGACAAGGTGAATGCCCACCATCTCGACCGGCGCATCCAGCCGGTAGGTGTATTCGCGCTCATAGGCGTCGTGGAAATCGCCCGCGATCCTGTCCAGCGCGGCATCCGTCACCGTGCCCTCCAGCAGAACCTCGGTCGTGTGCTCCTGGTTCTGGTAGCGGAACTTGCCGTAGCGCAGGAAACCGATCTCGGCGGGATCCACGCCCTCTTCCTCGAAGGTCTTGCGCGCCTTGGCTTCGGCCTCGGAGAAAACCGCCTCGATGGCGTCGCCCGCACCGGCCTCGAGGTCCACCAGTTGCGTCACGAAATAGTCGCGGCGCAGGTCGGACATCATCATGCCGAAGGCGGAAAAAACCGAGGCGGCGGCAGGCACCACCACCTTCTTGACCTGCAATTCCTGCCCAAGCGCCACGGCATGCATCGCGCCGCCGCCACCGAAAGCCAGCAGCGTGAAATCGCGGGTGTCGTGGCCGCGATTGAGGCTGACCAGCTTCAGCGCGTTGACCATGTTGTTGTTGGCGATGCGCACGATCCCCTGCGCCGCCTCATCGGCACTGACGCCCAGGTCATCGCCCACGGCTTTCAACGCGGCCTCGGCCGCGCCCATGTCGGCCTCGACCTCGCCGCCGCAGAAGTAATCGCGGTTGATGCGGCCAAGCCAGAGGTTCGCATCCGTCGTCGTCGCGTGGTCGCCGCCCTTGCCATAGGCGGCAGGCCCCGGCAGCGCGCCCGCCGATTGCGGGCCGACATGCAGCTTGCCGAAATCGTCCACCCAGGCGATCGAGCCGCCGCCATTGCCGATCTCGACCAGGTCCACCACCGGCACCATGATCGGGTAGCCCGCCGAAGTGCCGCTGCGCTCGATCCAGTAATCGGTCATGATGCGCACCTCGCCGCCCTCGATCAGGGAGCACTTGGCCGTGGTGCCGCCGATATCGAGGGCGAGGATGTTCTCCTCTCCGATCAGCTTGCCCAGTTCGGCGGCGCCCCAGAAGCCCGAGGCGGGGCCGCTCTCGACCATGTTGATCGGCACGGCGGATGTCGCCTCGAGGCTGTCCACGCCGCAATTGGACTGCATGATATAGGGGCTTTTCCTCAAACCCTGCGATTTCAGCCCGGCATCCAGCTTGCCCAGGTAGCGCGCCGCGACCGGCTGCACATAGGCCGACAGGACGGCGGTGTTGGTGCGCTCGTATTCGCGCCATTCGCGGGTGATCTGGTGGCTGGCCACGACCGAGACTTCGGGCCAGAGGCGGCGGATCTCCTCCAGCGCGGCCACCTCATGCGCGGTATTGGCATAGGCGTGCAGCAGGCAGACCGCCACCGCCTCCACACCCTCGGCGCGAAACTCGTCCAGAATGGAAGGCAGACCCGACAGGTCAAGCGCCGCGCGTTCCGCGCCCTGATAAGTGATGCGGCCAGGAATTTCCGCGCGCAGGTGGCGGGCCACGAAAGGGGCGGGTTTGACGTAATGCAGGTTGAAGAAATCGGGCCGGTTGCCGCGCGCGATCTCCAGCACGTCGCGGAACCCCTCGGTGGTGATGAGGCCCACCTTGACGCCCTTGCGCTCGGTCAGCGCATTGATGACGACCGTGGTGCCATGCGCCATGAAACTCACGCTTTCAGGCGCGATGCCGCCCTTTTTCAGCACGTTCAGCACGCCGGTTTCGAAGTCGGGCGGCGTGGTGTCGGATTTGGCGGTCACGATCTCGATGGTGCCATCGGCGCGGGTCTCGAAGGCGACGAGGTCGGTGAAGGTGCCGCCCACATCGGTGGCCACGCGGCGGGTTGTCTCGGCCATCTCAGGCTCCTCCGTTGTATTTTTCATGCAGCAGGAAGGCGACCGCGCCGGGCAGTTTCAGCGCGTTGGCGGCCTCGACCCGCTCGGGCGTGTAATGGCCCGCCTCATGCAGGCAGTTCAGGGTTCCGACCACCTGCCCGTCTATGGTGACCGGCACGTTGATGCAGCTTTCGCAGCCGAGCGACCGGATCAACTCGTGATCGGGAAAGACGGCCGCGATCTCCTCGATGGAGTTGGCCACGAAGGTCTCGTGCTGGCCCTCGACGATATCGGCCCATCGGTCCTTGTTGCGCGGCTTCTCGCCCGAGACGGGGTATGCCTCGGGCATGTTGGTGAAATTGCGCCGCGCCACGTTGCGGTCGCGGTCGATCACCATGGTGGTGAACAGCTTTGCCCCGATCGTGTCCTGCACCAGCCGCGCCAGTGCCTCGAATGTCCGGTCCGGCTGACCCTTGGCGGCCAGTGCCTGCATGAAATCCATCATGTCCCTTTCGCAAGTCTGTTTCTGAGGTCCAGTTCGGCATCGTCCACCACCGGCACCGCGCCGATCAGGCTGCGCGTGTAGGGGTGTTGGGGGGCCGAGAATATCTGTGCGGTCTGGCCAAGTTCGACCAGCTGGCCGGATTTGAAGACCGCCACCCGGTCGGCGACATTGCGCACGACGGCCAGGTCATGGGTGATGAAGACATAGGTCAGGCCCTTGCGCTGGCGCAGGTCATTGAGCAGCCGCAGCACCCGCGCCTGCACCAGAACATCCAGCGCCGAGGTCGGCTCGTCCAGCACCACAAGCTCCGGCTCGCAGGCCAGCGCGCGGGCGATGCCCACCCTCTGGCGCTGCCCGCCCGACAGGGCCGCGGGCGCGCGGTGGCGCATCTCGCGGGGCAGTCCAACCTCCTCCAGCGCGTCCTCGACCTTGATCCAGCGATCCGCGCGGGGACCAATGGCATAGGTGTCGAGGCCAAGGCGCACCGACGCGCCAATGCTGCGCTTGGGGTTCAGCGACGACAGCGGGTTCTGCTGCACGAACTGGATCGCCCGGCGATGCGCGGGCGCGCGTTTGGCCGGCAGCACCGCGCCATCGAACCGGATTTCGCCCGCTGTGGCCCCGAGGATGCCCAGGATCATGTTGGCCAGTGTCGTCTTGCCCGACCCGCTTTCGCCCACCACGGCCAGGCATTCGCCGCGCTGAACCTCAAACGACACATCACGGACGGCGTGGATCGGCCCGCTTGGCGCGGAAAATGTCTTTGTCAGGTTCTCGACAGACAGAAGCGTCATGACGTGCCTCCCTCGTGACGCACCATGGGCGCGAGGAAATCGTCGCTGACCTCCGGCACGGCGGGCAGCCCTGCCCCGGTGATCCGCGGCACCGCATCCATCAGCGCGCGGGTATAGGCATGGCCGGGATTGTGAAAGATCGCGCCTGTCGGCCCGGTCTCGACGATCCGGCCGCGATAGATGACATAGACCCGGTCAGCGAATTCGCGCACCACGCCAAGGTTATGCGAGATGAACAGCACCGCCGTGCGGTGCTTCTCGACCAGGTCATGCATCAGCCGCAGGGTCTGCGCCTGCACCGAGACATCCAGCGCCGTGCCGGGCTCATCGGCCAACAGCAGCTTGGGGTTGTTGACCAGCGCCATGGCGATCATCACGCGCTGGTTCATGCCGCCCGACAGCTGGAACGGGTAATTCGCCAGCACCCGGCCCGGATCGGGGATCGAGACCTCGGCCAGCATCTCGGTGGCGCGCGCGTCGCAGGCGGCCTGGTTCAGCCTGGGGTCGCGGCGGCGCATGACCTCGGCGAACTGGTTGCCGATGGTGAAGGTCGGGTTGAGGGACGAGGTCGGATCCTGGAAGATCATCGACATCTCGGTGCCCCGCAGCCGGGCCCGGTCACGCGGGGCCATCGTCATGATGTCCGCCCCGTCGAACCCGACGCGGCCCGTGACGCGGGCGTTGCGCATCTCCTGCAACAGCCCCAACACGATCCGCGCCGTGACCGATTTGCCCGACCCGCTTTCGCCGACCAGCGCCACACGTTCGCCCGCCGCGATGTCGAGCGTGATGCCATGCAGCACCTCGGTCAGGCCGCCAAGCCCCTTGAAGGCCAGGTGCAGGTCGCGGATGTCCAGAAGATGGCTCATTGATCCGCCCCCAATACGTCGCGCAGCCCGTCGCCCAGAAGGTTGAAGCCGAAGACAGCCAGCAGGATGGCGAGACCCGGAAAGACCGTCATCCACCAGCTGTCCGGCAGATAGCGCGCACCCTCGGCCACCATGGACCCCAGGTCCGGCGTCGGCGGCTGCACGCCAAGCCCCAGGAAGGAGAGCGATGAGGCGATGATGATGACGAAGCCCATATCCAGCGTCATTTTGGTAATGATCGCGGGCAGGCAATTGGGCAGGATCTCCCGCAATGCGATATGCGCGGTGGAGGCACCGATCACTTCGGCGGCCAGCACATAGCCTTCCTCGCGCTCGGATCGGGCGATGGAATAGACCAGCCGTGCATACCACGGCCACCACATGACGGTGACGGCGATCATGGCGTTGGTCAGGGTCGGCTCCAGCACGCCAAGCACGGCGATGGCCAGCACCAGCGGCGGGATCGACAGGAAAACATCGACCAACCGCATCAGAACGGCCTCGATCCAGCCGCCCAGATAGCCCGCCAGAAGCCCCACGATGGTGCCAATGGGGGTCGCGATGATCAGCACCACGATGCCGAGCCCCAGGCTGATCCGGTAGGCATAGAGGATGCGGCTGAAGATATCTCGCCCGACTAGATCGGTGCCCATCCAGTTGCGTGCGTCCGGCGCGTTGTTGGCATAGGCGAAATCGACCACGGCGCTGTTATGGGTCGGAAAGGGCGCAAGCCACGGCGCGAAGATGGCGGCCAGAACGATGGCAGTCACAAGGATCAGCCCGGCCAGCGACAGCGGATTGGCGGAGATGATGCGCAGGGCCCGGATCATGACGCGGTCCTCGTGGAATGGCGGATGCGGGGGTTGAGGAAGGCGATCAGCAGGTCGACCAGGATATTCACCACCAGAAAGGTCAGCGCGATCACCAGCACGGTGCCCATGATGGCGTTGAGATCCTTGCGCAGGATGACGGCGACGCCGTAGCGGCTGAGCCCCGGCCAGGCAAAGACGGCCTCGACCAGGAACGCATTGCCGAGCATCGCCGCGAAGTCGAGGCCGATGATGGTGAGCGACGGGATCAACGACGGCTTGAAGGCATAGCGCCTCGCGATGCGGGAGGGGTAGAAGCCGAAGGCCTGCGCCATCTCGATATAGGGCTTGTCGTAGGTCTCGATCATGTTGGCGCGGGTGAGCCGCGCCGCCTGCCCGATCCCCGACAGGGCCAGCGCGATTGAGGGCAGGACCAGATGGTGCAGCGCGTCCGTGAAGGCGGCGAAGTTTCCGGCCAGAAGCGTATCGACAGTCAGGAACCCGGTCACGCGCGCGATCTCGTAGCTGTCATCGAGCCGCCCGGCGACCGGAAAGAGCGGCAGGTAGAAGGCGAAAAGCAGCATCAGGATCACGGCCCAGACGAAACTGGGGGCCGAAACTGTCAAGAGCGTGCCGACGCGCACCAGGTGATCGGGCCAGCGTCCGCGATGGCGCGCGGCCAGGATGCCAAGCGGCAGACCGAGGCCGACCATCAGGATGCCCGCGAAGATGACCAGTTCCAGCGTCGCGGGCAGGAACTCGGCAATATCAACCGTCACCGGACGGTTGGTGTAGAGCGACTGTCCCAGATTGCCGCGCAGCACATCGGCGACGAAAAACCCGTATTGCACGACGATGGGCTCATCCAGGTGCATTTCGGTGCGCAGCGCGGCAATCTGGTCGGCATTGGCATTGGGGCCAAGCGCGATCCGCGCCGGGTCACCGGGGATCACCCTTGCGATGGCGAAGATCAGCATCGACACGCCGATCAGAACGATCACAGAGATAGCGAGCCGTCTCAGCAAGATGCGGAAGACAGAGGACATGGGGTCAAATCCGTTTTGGGGTGTCCGGGCCAGCAGGGCCAGACCCGGACAGGGAGAGATGCAACGCCGGTTGGCGTTACTCGGTCATTTCCATCAGCCGGAAGCTGAAGCCCATCCCGTCGACACCGAACGCCATGTCGGGATCGCTGAGGGCGGGCGCGCTGACCCGGTTGGAGGCGGCGAAGACCGATTGCCGGTCATAGCCGTAGATCGTCGGGGCCAGGTCCATCAAGCGGTTGTTGAGTGCCGAATAGGCGGCCTCGCGGTCCTCCTCGCCGGGGCCGCGCCGACCCGCCTCAAGGGCGGCATCGACCTGGTCGTCGGCCAGGTATTCCGGCGATTGCCAGGTGCCCGGCGTCGAGGAGTGATACATGCCGTAAAGCAGCGTATCGGGGTCGCCGGTCACCGCGTTTACGAAGATCTGGCTGATATGCGGCGTGTTCTCGGGGCTGGCCACGCGCTCGGTAAAGAGCGCCCAGGGCAGCGTCTCGATCGAGGAGGAGATGCCCAGTTCGGCGAAGTTGGCCTGCATCAGCAGGGCAAAGCGTTCCTCCAGCGGCACCTCGGCGATCCAGCTGATCTCGAGGTTGAAATCGGCCGGGTCGTAGGGGCAGGCCTCAAGATATTCGCGCGCCGCGTCGAGGTCGCGTTCCAGCACCATGTCAGCGGGGTTCGAGCCATACATGCCGACCGGGATCGCCCCCGTGGGCGCGCTGCCCGAGGAGACCTCGTCGGTGATCGCCACCATCTGCAACGCGGTGCCGTAATCGAAGGCGTTCGACAGCGCCAGTCGGCAGTTCACATCATCGAGCGGCGGGCGCTGCGTGTTCATCTTGACATAGAACGCGCCGGTGCCGCTTTCGGTGAAAAGCTGTGCGCCATCCTCGGCCAGGGCACGGATCACCTCGGGCGGCAACCACTGGCTGGCGATGTCGTGCTCGCCCTGCGCGATCAGCGTGCGCACGGTGGCAGCCTCCAGGCTGTAGCGCAGGCGCACCTGGTCGGGGGCGGCGTCGTTGATCGGCAGGAAATAGTCCTCGTTCACCGCCATCACCGTCACTTCCTGCGGGTTGTGCGAGGTCACGGTATAGGCCCCGCTGCCCGCCGCGTTGCCCGAAAGATAGCTTTCGGCCCAGGGGTCATCCTCGGTCGCGTGTTCCTCGACCAGCGCCTGATCGACAATGGGCAGGCGGACCAGCGAGGCGACGAAGGGCGCGTAAGGTTCGTCCAGCGTGAAGCGCACGGTCTGCGCGTCGACGGCCTCGGCGGTGACGCCGGTGAAGAGATGCGACAATCCCTGCCCGATCTCCTGCATCCGCTCCAGCGAATAGACCACGTCGGCGGCGCGCAGCGGGTTGCCGGACTGGAATGTCACGTCATCGCGCAGGGTGAAACTGTAGGTCGCGCCGTCCACCTCCCAGGATGCGGCCAGATGCGGGTCATAGCCCGGTTCGCCCTGACGCGGCAGGACCAGGGTGTCATAGACGTTGAACATCAGGATCGAGTCGGCATAGTCGGACGCCTTGGCCGGATCCAGTTCACCGACGGCGACCTCGTCCAGACGCAGGACCGTCTGCGCGTAGGCCGGGGATGTTAGCGCGGTCGCGGCCATCAGGGCGGCGGCCAGGTAAAACCGTTTGGTCATGTGGGTGTTCTCCTGTCGGATGGGTTTGAATGCCCCCGTTGACCGAGGCGCTGTTATGAATGGGTTTCGGCGCTTCGCCGAATATGTCCATGGTGCCGCACCACAGGATCGAGACGGTCTCGGTGGTGTGGTTCCATGTGGAATGCACGCGGGTGCTGTCGAAATGGACCGAGTCGCCCGCGCGCAGGATCTCGCGCTTGCCCTCGATCTCGACGGTGACTTCCCCGGCCAGGACAAAGAACATCTCCTCGCCCCGGTGGCTGATCGGTTCGCCCCTGTGGCCGGGGGCCTCGTGGACGATGACCGAATAGAGCTGCGAGCCATCGAACTTGGACGAAATCCGTTCATAGGTCAGATCCGAGGCATCGACCGCATAGGTCACCCGGTCACGCTGCCGGGTCATGTTCTCGACGCCCGAGGGCTGGCTCAGGAACTCCGAGATCGGCGTCTGCAAGACCTCCGCGATACCGGCCAGCGAGGACAGGGACGGGGCCGTCAGCCCGCGTTCGACCTGGCTGATGAACCCGACCGAAAGCCCCGCCGCGTCGGCCACGGCCTGCATCGACAGCCCAAGCGCCTTGCGGCGTTCCCTGAGCGCGGGGCCGAGGGTTTTCGACTTGGCCTGAGGGGGTGCATTTTTTACCATGACTAAAATCATGGCGACTGAAAACCCGATCCGTCAAGCTTTTTTTACCTATAGTAAAAAAATGCCTGTTTTGAGCGGCTTGCCCAGCGCGGATCCCAGGACCCGCGCACATCCACAATGAAATCAGCGGTGACTTCGCTGTCGCCTTGCGTCAGTTGGTCCAGACGCCGACACCGGCCCAGAGGCGGGCCAGGTCGGCCTGTTCCGAGCCAAACGGCTCATCGGCCGACCGATCCAGCGACGCGATCGCGCCCTCGATGGCCACCGGGCCGCCGATGCGCGCCATGGTGACGCCCGAGCGCAGGAAGCGCCGGTAATCCGGGTCGCGGGCCAGGTCGCGGTCGGGGCGCGACAGGCCCTTGGCAGACAGGCGTTCATAGGCGAGGCGGGCCTCGCGATAGGCATCGAACAGGGTCGTGTATTCAGACGAAGTGGTCATGGCGGTTGGGTCCCAATCCTGGATTGTCCTTTCAATCGTGACGGAGCTTCTTGGCCTCAATTTGACCGCATTCCGTCGATTCCGTGGGCACGGTTCGCGCGATTGTAACACCTCGCGCGACAATTGCCGCTGCCGATTTGGACGCGGGCCCGTTGCGGGGCATCTGTCAGGGGGCCGCTCTCTCCCCAAAATTGCCGTTTTCCTGTGCTTAACCACGCCGAACCCATGGTGCGCGCAGGAAAGGGCCACGGATGGAAAACCTGTTTCGGGGCAAGAGCGGCCGCTCGCTGTTCGTTCTCCTCTGCCTTGCCGCCTACCTGATCGGGATCAGCCCGCATCTGATCCATTGGTTCACGGCTGGCAGCCCGCCCGATGCGCTGGTCTGGAACATGACGCATTATCACGTTTCCTATCCCGAATATGGCTTCCTGCGGCGCGGGCTTCTGGGCACGGCAATGGCCCCGCTGCTGGCCCCGCTCACTGATGGGGGCGGCACGGAATATGCGGTGATGCTGGGGCTGGATCTCGGCCTGATGCTGGTGCTGATCTGGCTGGCGATGCGGTTTTTCCTGCGCGAAGACGGCGTGCCGGGGCAAGGCTGGATCCTGGCCGCGCTTATCCTGTCGCCGGTGGGCTTCGTGCAACTGGGCTATGACGCGGGCCGCCTGGATCATGTGAATTTCGTGCTGGCCGCCGTCGCGGTTATCTGCGCCCTTCGCGGCTGGAGCATCGCCGCGGGCGCGCTGATGCTGGTCGCGGTGCTGGTGCATGAGGCGGCGCTGTTCTACGCGGTGCCGGTCGTCACGGTGCTGGCCTGGCGGATACGGTTCCGTCTGCGCGACGCGTGGTTCGCCGCCCTGCCCCCTCTGGCCGGTGCCCTGGCCCTCGTGATCTGGGGCGGGACCGAGGCCGACCTGAGCGCCACCCTGCCCGAGGAGGTCGCGCTGGCGGCCTCGGTCTGGACCCGCGACCTGCTGGAGCCCGCGCGCGGTTTCCCCCCCGTCCATTACCTGATCGCCGCCTATTTCGCGGCTGTCCCGCTGTTCCTGCTCTGGACCCACTACCGGCTGGCGCGCACGCGGCCCGACCTGCTGTTCCTCGCCCCCTTCGCGGCGCTGGCGCTGTTTGCGCTCGGTGTCGATTACGGGCGCTGGTCGCAGCTTGTCTTCTTCGCCGTGCTTCTGGTGATCGCCGCCGGCCCGCCGCTTGGCCGGGCGCGGGGAATGGACCTCGACCCGCTGCCCGCGCGCGCGGTGATCCTGCCCTGGCTGCTGCCGCTCGGGCCGATCGGGATCGCGGTGCTCTACCCGTTCATCCCCTGGGTCGTCTGAGCAGGATCAATCGGCCAGGATGACGCTGACGCGGCGGTTCTGGCGGCCCTTCTTTTCGATCTTGCCGATGGTGATCTTGCCGATCTCGGCCGTCCGCGCGACATGGGTGCCGCCGCAGGGTTGCAGGTCGATCTGTCCCGCCGCATCACCGATCCGCACCAGCCGCACATGCCCCGCGCCCGTGGGCGGCTGCACCGACATCGTCTTGACGAGGCCCGGATTGGCGGCAAGTTCCGCATCGGTGATCCAGCTGTCCGAGACGGTCAGGTCGCGGCCGATCAGCGCGTTCAGCTTGCCCTGTAGCACCGCCTTGTCATCGGGCGCGTCCGGCATGTCGAAATCCAGCCGCCCCTTCTCGGAGGAGATCGCCCCGCCGGTCACCGGCAGCGGCACCACGACCGAGAGAAGATGCAGTGCGGTATGGACGCGCATATGCCCGAACCGCCGGTCCCAGTCGAGGCGCTGTTCCACTTCGGCGCCCACGGGCGGCAGTTTCCCGGCCTCGGCGGGCACCAGAACGATGGCCCCTGCCTCGCCCTTGACCGCCGTGGCGACCCGGATGCGCCCACCCGACCAGTCCAGCGTGCCGCTATCGCCGGGCTGGCCGCCGCCGCGCGGGTAGAAGATGCTGCGATCCAGCACGATGCCGCCTTCCTCGGTCAGGGCGGTCACCTTGCCCGACGCGGATTTGCGATAGGCATCGGCCAGAAAGAGGGGGTCCGTCATTCGTCGCTGTCTCCGTCTGTCGTGGGCTGGTCGTCCGGCACCGATGGCGCCGCGACGGCCTCCTGTCTCGATCCACCCGACAGCGCCTCGGGGTTGCGCAGCCAGACGTCGCGCTGCGCGAAGGGGATCTCGATCTCCTCCTCGGCAAAGCGCTTGGCGATCTCGTGGTTCATGTCGCTCATTGTGGACAGCACCCAGTTCACGTCGCGCAGGATGGCGCGGATCTCGAAATTCAGGCTGTCGGGGCCGAAGCCCTGGAACACGACCGTCGGCGGCGGCGTCAGCAGCACCATGGGATGCGCCTCGGCGATCTCCAGCAGGATCTTCTCGATCCGGCGCGTATCGCTGCCATAGGCCACGCCCACCGGCACGATGGCGCGCCCGGTGGTGTTGTGATGCGTCATGTTGGTAACGACGCCCGAGATCAGGTCGGCATTGGGCACGATCACGTCCGAGCGGTCGAAGGTCTCGATCCGGGTCGAGCGCACCGAGATGTCGCGCACATAGCCCGCCGTGGTGCCGACCTGCACCCAGTCGCCCTCCTTGATCGGGCGTTCGATCAGCAAGATGATGCCCGAGACGAAGTTCGACACGATGGTCTGCAGACCGAAACCGATGCCGACCGACAATGCACCCGCGACGATAGCGATGGAGCTGAGGTCGATCCCGGCCATGGTGATGGCGACAAGTGCGGCCAGGAAGATGCCGACATAGCCGACCCCCGTCACCACCGCCGTGCGCCCGCCGACATCGAGCTTGGTCTTTGGCAGGACCGAGTTCCTGAGCGAGCTCTGCACCAGCCGTGTGATGGTGTAGCCGACCGAAAAGACCAGCACGAAGGCGAAGAAATTGCTCGGGCTGATGGTGACGCCGCCGATGGTGAACCCGTCGATCATCTGCTGCCAGAGGTCTTGCAGCTGCGCCACGCGCATCCCCCAGATCAGCGCGAAGACCGGCAGCGACAGGATCGTCAGCACGAAGCCGACCAGCATCGGAATCAGCGCCTCTTCCTCGGCCACGCCGGACTTGGTCAAGGCACCATAGACATTCGTGACAAGCCGTTGCAGCACGCCGAGAATGGCCAGCAGCGCCAGCGACAAGGCGGTCGGGAACAGGAAGATGGACCCGGCACTGAAATAGCCGAACCCCACCAGCAGCGGGCCGGCGATACCGGCCAGGATCACCACGCGGCCAAGGAACCCGTAAACGCGGGCGCGTTGCGCCAGCATCTTCTCTTCCGCGACCTCGGTGCGGATATGGGCCAGGATGAAGCGCCCGATCTGCGCCAGGAACAATCCCGTCAGGATGATGAGAGGGAAAAGAACGACGATCCGGTCCGCCGTCGGGAAGCCTTCGCTCTCGGCCACCCGTTCAACCAGGTAGCTCAACCCCATGAACAGCCCGAGCCCGCCTGCGGTGATGCGCCCACGGCGGCGCTGTTGGGGGGGCAGCTTCATCGGTCGGGGCGCGGTCTCGCGCAGGGGGAAGACCTGCCGCCCGACCCAGTTGGCGGTAAAGAAGTAGATCGCCACCACCGGCAGCGCATCCAGCACGACGCCGCTGCGCATGCCGACAAAGCTGCTGGCCCGGATCGCCGCCACCAGCAGATAGACCCCCAGCACGGGGGCCGCGTTCTGCGCCAGCGACAGGAAAAACAACAGCAGGCGGGCGACAGGCGAGGTGGCTTCGGCTGCGACGGGGGCGGTCATGAGCCGCCCGACCCAGGCCCGGCCACGGGCCAGCAGCAGCAGCGCCAGAATGAGGTAGATCACCACGGCCGGCAGATTCTGACTGAATTCCGTCTGGTAGATCGGCGAGGTCCAGAGACTGACGCTTTCTGTCACAAGCGCATGGACCCAGTCATAGACCGAGAACACCGCATCGGCCCAGTTCGCGGGATTGAGCGGCGCGGGCTCCAGCGACATGAGGGCCCCGGCCTGTCGCGCGGCGAGCAGTTCGTCGATCTCGCCGATCAACCCGCGGGCGCGCAAAAGCTCGGCCTCGGCGCGGCGCGAGGGGGCCTGCGCCTCGGCAAGCCTTGTCGTCAACTCGCTGCGCTGTGCGGCAATCTCGGCGGGTTCGCTTTCGCCCTCGGCGGGGGCAGGCCCAAGCGCCTCGATCTGGGCGCGCAGGGTCTCGATCCGGGCCGCGTTCAGCCCGGTCGCGTCCTGGAACCGGCTCCGCCACTCGACCAGTTCGCCGCGAAGGGTCTCGAAGGCGGGGTCCGAGGCGGCCTCGGCGTCGATGGCCGCTTCCGCCCGGCTGGCCGTCCTGTCCCATGCCTCGTAATCGGGCGCGTTGCCATCCTGAGCCAGGGCCAGACCCATGGACAGGAAAAGAGCGGTCAGAACCGCGAAGATGAGGCGAAGACGCATCGGGTTACTCGAAGACCGAGGGCAGATTCCGCGCCGTCGCGGTCAGCCAATCGGGCACCGGCAGGCCCTTTTCGCGCAGGAACTCGGCGTTGAAAATCTTGGACTGATAGCGCGTGCCATAGTCGCACAGGATGGTCACGATGGTGTGCCCCGGCCCCATCTCGCGCGCCATGCGCAGGGCACCGGCCATGTTGATGCCCGTTGAGCCGCCCATGCACAGCCCCTCTTCGCGCAGAAGATCGAAGACCAGCGGCAGCGCCTCGGCATCGGGGATCTTGTAGGCCATGTCGGGGGTGAAGCCCTCCAGGTTGGCGGTGATGCGCCCCTGCCCGATACCTTCGGTGATGCTGTCGCCCCCCGCCTCGTTGCCGGTATAAAGCTTGTAGAGGCCGGAGCCTTCGGGATCGGCCAGCGCGACCTTGACGCCCTTGGGCTGCAGCGCCATGCCGACCCCGGCCAGCGTCCCCCCCGACCCCACGGAAGCGACGAAGCCGTCGATCTTGCCGTCGGTCTGCGCCCAGATCTCCGGCCCCGTGCCCTCGATATGGGCCTGTCGGTTGGCGGTATTGTCGAACTGGTTGGCCCAGATCGCGCCATTGGGTTCGGTCTTGGCCAGCTCGGCTGCCAGACGGCGCGAATAATGCACGTAATTGTTGGGGTTCTTGTAGGGACAGGCCGGAACCTGCACCAATTCGGCCCCGGCCAGGCGGATCATGTCCTTTTTCTCCTGGCTCTGCGTCTCAGGGATCACGATGACCGTCTTGAACCCCATCGCGGCACCGACCAGCGACAGGCCGATGCCGGTGTTGCCCGCCGTTCCCTCGACAATGGTGCCGCCCGGTTGCAGATCGCCGCGCGCCACCGCGTCGCGGATGATATAGAGCGCGGCGCGGTCCTTGACCGACTGGCCGGGGTTCATGAATTCGGCCTTGCCGAGAATCTCGCATCCGGTTTCCTCGCTGATCGCATTGAGGCGGATCAGCGGCGTGTTGCCCACCGTGGCGACGAGGTCTTTCCTGATATCCATGGCCTGCACGCTCCCATCGAGTTTCACTTGCCCCCGCACGAATAGGGGGGCAAGGGGGCAAACTCAAGCCGATTGCGCGCGCAAACGGTCGCGGTGGCGGGCCAGGTATTGCGCCGACAGGATCATCGGCGCGTTGACCAACTCGCCACTGTCGAGCATCGCCATAAGCCGGTCGAAAGGCACCCGGAAATTGCGGATATCCTCGCCCTCGACATCCAGCCCGCCGGTGTCGGCGCGGGTCTGTGGCAGATCGGCCAGGCCGATATAGGAGACGAGGTATTGCGCCACGCCGCCCGGACTGGGGTAGTAGCCCGCGACCTCATGCAGCGTGTCGATCTCGACATGCGCCTCCTCGCGGGCCTCGCGGCGGGCGGTCTCCTCGTAGCTTTCCCCGGCATCGACAATGCCCGCGATCGGCTCCAGCAGCCAGGGCTGCGGATCGCCCTGCGCATAGGCCCCGATGCGCAATTGCTCGATCAGCAGCACATGGTCGCGCACCGGGTCATAGGGCAGGACCGTCACCGCATCGGCCACGCGGAAGATGGCGCGTTCGCCGGGGTGCGATTGCTGGCCGTCAAAGCGGCGCATGACGGTCTGGTATTCCTCGAGCGCGAAGAACTTCTCGTAAGGCCGGTTGAGGCCGGTAACGATGACATCCTCACGCGTGAGCCGCGTCGAGAGCGTTACGGGCCGCGCCCGCGCCCGCGCCCTCACCTGCGCCTGCGCGCGGGCGCGGATGATGGGAAAGCGCGCGCCGACCTCGGCCGCGGTTTCCCGGCCGAAGGCGCGCATCACCTCCTCTGCCGCGATCAGGGTCAAGTCGCCCCAGGTCTCGGCCCAGTCTTCCAGGGCCCAATCCGCGCCGGGCCGCCAGGGCGCGTCATGGCAGAAATAGACCAGCGCGGGCACGGGGCCGTCCGCCGTCTCGACCGTGACCTCCTCAAGGTCATAGGCAAAGGCCCCCTCGTAGAAATCCAGCCGCGCGATGTCGTCCGGCGTCAGGTCCGTGGCCAGGACGCCGGGCGCGCACGCCCCGGCATCGGGAATGATCATGGGAAAGCTCTCACCCGCCGCCCAGACCGTGCGGTGACGCGGCAATTCCCCCGCGATCAGCAGGACGTCGCGCCCCAGCACGCGCTTCAACAACGCCGGATAACGCAATGTTCCGTAAAAGAATAATGTGGTCATGAACTCTGGTTCAGCTCCAGCGGCGGGCAACGCGCCCGGTGACGATCCCTGCCGCCGTGCCACCCAGGGCGAGGATCGTCAAACAGGTGGTCGCGAAGGCCACGGACAACCCGTATTCAAGAAACAGCTCCATCGCCGCGATGGTCGCCTCTCCCGGCCCGTCATAGCGCAGTCTGGTCGAGCGGTCGAACATCTCCAGCAGGCCGAAGATCACCACCGCGAAAAAGACGATCTGGACCGAGACGCGCAACCCGGTCCCGAGGTCCATGATCATGTTGCCGGACGCGTTGCGCCCCATGCTGAACCAGCCCTGCACCAGCCCGATGCCCGCCACTGTCGGGGCCAGCATCGCGGCGGTCTGGCCTTCGGGCAGGGTCTCGATATAGGCCAGACTGGCGGCATAGCCGATGATCGCGAAGAGGATGGCCCCGACGAGTTTCGCGGCGGTGGGCATGTGCGGTCTGCCTTCTTATGGGTCTGCTCTGCCCCTGACTGTCCGCAAAGACCGCCCCCGGCGCAAGAGGGCCGGTGCATTTCGCCCCCGCAGTGTTGCCGCCGGGAATCGCTTAGCTCTTCAAGTCCTCATACGCCCGCAACGCCCGTTCGCGCCCCTCCTTCAGGCCCACGGGCGGCGGGTCTTTAGGGTCCCCGGGCCAGGATCGGGGGATCGCGCGCGCGAACTCCTCCGCCCCCGCGCCCTTCAGCCAATGGTCGCGATAGGCGGCATCGGGGTCGAATTTCTCGGCCTGCGTCTCGGGGTTGAAGATGCGAAAGAACGGCGAGGCGTCCGGGCCTGACCCCGCCACCCATTGCCACCCCATCGCGTTCGAGGCCGGATCCCAATCCACCAGCGTATCCGCGAACCAGCGCAGGCCAACCCGCCAATCCGTCATCAGGTGCTTGGTGAGGTAGGAGGCCACCAGCATCCGCGCCCGGTTGTGCATCCGGCCCGTGACGTAGAGCTCGCGCATGGCGGCGTCCACGATGGGCAACCCGGTGCGGCCCCGCTTCCAGCGTTTCGCGTCATTGTTGTCCTGCCGCCAGGGGAAATCGTCCCATTCCGCGCGCCAGTTGTCGCGGTCCATGCGGGGGAAATGGAACATCAGGTGATAGGCGAACTCGCGCCAGACCAGCTCCTTGAGGAAGGTCTCGGCCCCCTTGCTGCCCTGCTCCATCGCCCGCCGCCCCGCCTGCCAGCACTGGCGCGGGCCGATCTCGCCATAGCTCAGTGGCTCGGAGATGTTCGAGGTGCCGTCGCGGTCCATCCGGTCGCGGTCGTCCTTGTAGTCAGTGACGCGCGTGTCGATGAACGCCTCCAGCCGGTCGCGCGCGGCCTCCTCGCCAAGCAGCAGATGCTCGGCCAAGACATCCGCGCCGCGATTCATCTCCGCCTCCAGCGCCCAATCCTCCAACCGGTCGCTTTCGGGCCAATCCCCGGGCCAGGTCAGATCGGGCACCCGGCGCGGCGGGGCAACATCCCGGTCGCGCACGGCGCGCCAGAAGGGGGAATAGACCTTGTAGGGGCCGCCTGCCTGCGTCTCGACGGTCCAGGGTTCGAACAGCAGATGCGCATTGTGGCTCTCCGCTGCCAGCCCGTCCTCCTTCAGCGCCTTCTTGACCTTCGCGTCGCGGTCGCGCGCGGTGCCGTCATAGAGCCGGTTCCAGGTGACGGCCCCGGCGCCGGTCTCGCGGATCAGATCGCGCAGCACCTCCAGCGCGTCGCCCCGGCGCAGGATCAGCCGCCCGCCCTTGCCCTCCAGCAGTTTTGCGAAATGCCCGATGGCGCGCCCGAGGCGGAATTTCGGCGCGGCCCCCAGGTCGTCGACGCTGTGATTGCGGATGAAGACAGGGATCACGGGCCGACCGTCACAGGCGGTCAGCGCGGGGTTGTCGGCCAGCCGGAAATCCCGGCGCATCCAGTAGAGGATCGGTGTCTTGTCCATGTGATGCCTAGCTAGACCGCCCCCCGCCCCGGTCAAGCCGCCTCACAGCACCAGGTCCAGCGCCTCCATCAGCTTCTCGACCTCGGCGGCACTGGTGTAATGGGTAAAGCTCACCCGCAACACGCCATGATCGGGATCGACCCCCATGGCCTTCAGCGCGCGCAGGGCATAGAAATCGCCGCCGCCCGCCATGATGCCCTTGGGGGCCAGCGCCCTCGCCACGTCTTCGCCCGGTGTCTTGAGTTCCATCGCCACGGTCGGCGCGCGGTGCTCGGTCCTGGCCCCACCGATCAGGCGCACCGAGTTCTTCGATTTCAGGAAATCCAACAGCGGCCCGAGCAGGGCCAGTTCCGCCCCGCGCATCAGGTCATGGGCGTGGCGCGCGGCCTCCGGCCCCTTGGCAGGTCCGCCGTGATGGGCCGACAGCGCCTCCATGTAATCGGCCATCCCCGCGCAGGCGGCGATCTGGGCATGGTCCGGCCCGGCTGGGGTGAAGCGCTGGTAGAGGCTGCCTTCGTTGAAGAAATGCCCCTGGTTGGGCAGCGCCATGCCAAGGTCGCGCCGGATCACCATGAGGCCCTGATGCGGGCCAAAGGTCTTGTAGGCCGAAAAGAGGTAGATATCCGCCCCGATCGCGCCGACATCCGGGAAGCCATGCGGCGCGTAGGAGACACCATCGACACAGCTACAGGCCCCCGCATCACGGATCCTGGCGCAGATCGCGGCCACGTCATTGACCTCGCCCACAACGTTCGAGCAATGCGGAAAGCAGACCAGCTTCACCTTGCTGTCCAGCAGCCTGACCAGGCGCGCGGGGTCCAGATGCCCGGTCTCGGGGTCGATCTGCCATTCGCGGATCTCGACCCCCTCGGCCTCAAGCCGCCGCCAGGGGCCGGAATTGGCCTCGTGATCCTGGTTGGTCACGACGATCGCGTCACCGGGCTCCAGATATTGCCGAAAGGCCTGTGCCAGCACATAGGTGTTCTGCGTGGTCGAGGGGCCGAAGGACAGCTCATCCGCCTCGACCCCCAGCATCGCGGCCAGCCGGGTCCGGGCCTCGTCCATCTCCTCGCCCGCCAGACGGCTGGCCTCATAAGGGCCATAGGGCTGCACCTTGCGCTGATGATAATAGCGCGTCAGCCGGTCGATGACAGGCGCGCAGGTATAGCTGCCACCGGCATTCTCGAAAAACGCCTGGCCCTGCAAAGACGGCTCCGCCAAGGCCGGAAACTGCGCGCGCACGAAATCTGTATCAAGTCGGCCCATCGGTTCTTGCACGTCCCTGTCCTCTTCGAGGGCAAGAGACTCCTCCCTTCTTTGTTCTGAAAATATCCTGGGGGTCCGGGGGCAAGGCCCCCGGCGGATCGCCGCGCGTCAGCGCGGCGACACCCCCTTGATCTCACGCGGTCACGTCGACCACAACACGTCCCTTGACCTGACCCTTGAGGATATCGCGGCCAAGCCCCGGCAGATCCGCCAGCGTGGCGGGCGTCACCATCGCCTCCAGCTTGTCCATCGGCAGGGTGGCGGCGATCTGTTCCCAGGCGCGGATGCGGGCGTCATAGGGCTGCATGACGCTGTCGATACCCAGAAGGTTCACGCCGCGCAACAGGAACGGGATGACCGTGGCCGGCAGATCGGCACCGCCCGCAAGGCCCACGGCGGCAACGGAGCCCCCATATTTCATCTGCCCCAGAACCCGCGCCAGCATCGCGCCGCCGACCGCATCGACACAACCCGCCCAGGTCTCGGCCTCCAGCGGGCGCTTGGTGGTCTCGTTCAACTCCTCACGCGCCACGATGCGGCTGGCGCCGAGCGATTTGAGGTAATCCGCCTGCTCGGGCCGCCCCGTCACGCCCGCCACGTCATAGCCCTTGGCGGCCAGGACCGCGGTTGCGACCGAGCCGACGCCGCCCGCGGCACCCGTCACCAGAACCTCGCCATGTCCAGGGGTTAGCCCGTGATCTTCAAGTGCCATCACCGCCAGCATCGCGGTGAACCCGGCGGTGCCCACGGCCATCGCAGCCCGCGTCGTCAGCACCTCGGGCAGCGGCACCAGCCAATCGGCGCGCACGCGGGCCTTTTCGGCATAGCCGCCCCAATGCGCCTCGCCGACGCGCCAGCCGGTCAGCACGACCTTGTCGCCGGGGGCATAGCGCGCATCGCTGGAGGCCTCGACGGTGCCCGCGAAATCAATGCCCGGAATATGTGGATACTTGCGCACCAGCCCGCCCCCCGGCCCGATGCACAGCCCGTCCTTGTAGTTCACCGTGGAATACTCCACCGCGACCGTCACCTCGGCCTCGGGCAACATGTCCTCGCTGATGTCCTCGACACCCGCGACGGGTTTCTCGTCGCCTTCCTTGCGCACGATCAGGGCTTTCATCTCATCTCTCCTTCAGGTCCAGAATGTCTCGTAAACGGTCGCGGCCTGCACGCCCGTGGGCGTCAGCACATCGACCTCGGTGAACGCGTCCCAATGGGTCATGCGGATCATGCCGATGGCCACGTTGGTGCCGTGGTCGGGCGACCAGGCGGCGCTGCTGATATTGCCGACATGGGCGGCGCCCGCCATCACCGGCCAGAGCCGGTCACAGGGCGGCACCGCAGGCCCATGTATCTCGACCGGCCTGATCTGCTGCACCGGGCCTTCCTTGACCACGCGCAAAAGCGCATCGCGCCCGACGCAGCCGATCGCGGTGGTCGTGTTGCAGAACCGGCCAAGCCCGCATTCATGCGGCGTGTTGTCGTCGGTCATGTCATTGCCGTAGCTCAGCAATCCGCCCTCGATCCGCTCGATCAGGTTGGGGCATCCCGCATGGACATCCAGGTCACGCCCCGCCTCCATCAGCGCGTTCCACAGCGGCATGCCGATATCGCCGCCCTCGACATAGATCTCGAACCCGCCCTGCTTGGAGTAGCCCGAGCGCGCAACGACAAGGCTGCGGCCCTGGAACTGCAACCGCTTGAAGCGGAAGAACCGAATGTCGCGCACGGCATCGCCGAAGACGCGCGCCATCAGATCGTCGGCATTCGGCCCCTGCACCGCCAGCGGCGACACGTCGGGCTCATCTATCAGCACATCCAGCCGGTAGCCCTGCGCGATTCCCTTGACCCAGAACAGCAGGTCGCTGTCGGCGATGGAGATCCACCAGCGGTCCTCGTCCAGCTTGACGGCGACGGGATCGTTCAGCATGCCGCCGGTCTCATCGACGATGGGCACGTAATAGCACTGGCCCGGCACCATCGGACGCAGATCGCGCGGGGTCAGCATCTGCATCAGCCGCGCGGCATCCGGCCCCCTTATCTCGACCTGGCGTTCACAGGCCACGTCCCAGACCTGCACGGCCTGCTTGAGGTGGTGGTAATCCTCGGTGATCGAGCGGAACACGGTCGGCAACAGCATGTGGTTGTAGACCGTGTAGCCCTTGACGCCCGCCGCCTCGACCCCGTCGGAGAACGGCGTGCGGCGCAGGCGGCGCGAGAGGGCGATCTGCGGCATCAGACATCCCCCGGCAGGAAGGGCAGATCGGTCGCCCCCAGGCGCGCGCCCGCCGCCGTCAGCATCGCGTGGACCTGGCCCCGGTGATGCGTCTGGTGGTTGAACATATGGGTGATCAGCATGGCGCGGGGGCGGGTCATCTCCTTGCCCAATGCGCCCGAATACCAGGTCAAGTCGCCCTCCAGGTCGCGCGATCGAACCCGCCCGGACCAGTCGCCGATGCGGGCATCCGCCGCGCGCCGCGCCGCCCGCAACTCCGCCCAATCCGCGACCATGCCGGGGCTGTCGGGAATGCCGCCCTCAGGCGCGTCCCAGCCGTCAAAGCGGCTCATCCAGATCGTGTCGGCCCAGAGGATATGGCAAAGCGTGCCATGGATCGAGCCGAAGAACGCGCCGCGATCCAGCCGCCGCCCATCTTCATCCATAACATCAGCTGCATCGTATATCATACTGTTCTGCAACTGATTATAGCGCGACATCGTGGCGATGTAATCGGGTGTGATCATCACTTTGGTCCGTGCCAGTCGATCTGGCAGATCTCGGCGGAGCGCCCGTCGAAATCCCAGACCCGGCCATGGCTGCGCACCTTGCCCTTGGTCGCGGTCGCCACGGTGATATCGGGCCCCATCCAGTATTGCGTGTTCTTGATCACGATGTCCTCATCCGCGCTTTTGCCCGGCACCGGGTGCACCACGCCCTGGATCTTGCGGCCCACGGTGATGTGGCGGGTCTTGCCTTCGGTCTCGTAGCTGACCGGATGGCGCTCGACCCCGATGATCTCGCCCACCAAAACGCTGAAGAGGCCCGTGGTCCCCTTGGCCTTGCCCGAGAAGATGTCGCAGATCGCGTTGTAGGCGGCGTCATCGGCGCGCTCGTCGATGAAAAGCGCGACCTTCCAGTTGCCACGGCCCATCATGCCGGGGATCTCGATGAGCAACCCGATATTGAGGCCCGACAGGTCCACGTCGCCGTAATGCCCGCTGTCGATGCGCACGCCGCCCCAGGTCTGGCAATGGCCTTCCGTCGGCGGGTGCTTGCCGAGGCTGACGACGCAGGGGCAGAAGACGGTGCAGTTGCAGTTGAGGATCAGCTCGCCCTTGATGCCCCATTCCACCGTGCCGAGGCCGGATTTCGGGGTGGCGGGATGCCGGTTGTCGATCTTTGTAGTCATTCTCTTCCCTTTCAGATGCCGGTGGCGGCGACCCAGATCGCCGCGATGATCAATGTTGCGCCCAGGGGGCGGGTCAGCCAGCGGCCGATCTGGGGCAGTTTCTCAAGCACCATGATCAGTGTCGCCAGCCCCATGAAGGCCAGGTTCGCCATGCCGCCGACAAAGGCGAGCAGCATCAGCGCCCAACAGCAGCCGAGGCAGACAAGGCCGAGGCGCAGCCCGTTGCGCCAGGGGCCCTCCTCGAAATGCTGCATGAAGAACGTAAGCGGCGCGCGGCATTTGGACAGGCACGCCTCCTTCGCGGGCGAGACCTGGTAAAGCCCCGCAACCGCCAGCAGGCCCGCCGATAGCAGGGCCGAGCGGCTGTCGCCAAGGCCGGTGACCAGATCGGCGCCGATCAATGCCATCTGCGCCGCGCCCGCGATCACCGAAAAGCCAAGCCAGACCGCCAGATACCCCGCGACCAGTGGCCAGAACCTTGTCGTCGCGCCGCTATGGGAGAGATCGTCATAGGTGGCAAAGGCCGGCAGCGCCGTGGGCGCCATCATCGCGGCCGACATCAGCGCCCACATCGCCACCACGCGCCCATAGCCCGTCAGATCGGGCGTCACCGCGCCGTGCCCGATCCAGAATTGCCCGCCGCGCCCATGGCCGCCCGCGCCGATCCCGGCGGGCAGCGTCATGAAATAGAGCAAAACCCAGGCGGCAAGGATCAGCCCGAACAGCGTCAGCCAATGCGGTGTCCCCATGGATCTGATCCGTGCTGCGATCACGCCAAGCCCTCCCACGCGACTCAAGCCTTGCGTTTTAAATGTCAGACTTTTAAATGTCTGACAAATGAAAATCGACCCGACCTCCCCCGACCTTTCGGCGCAGATCGCCCGCGCGATCCGCGATGCCATCATCTCCGGCGACCTGATTGTCGATGAACGCCTGCCGTCCGAGGCGGAACTGGCCGAGCAATTCGCGGTGTCGCGTTCCACCGTGCGCGAGGCGCTGAAACGGCTGGCGGCACAATCGCTGATCCGCACCCAACGCGGCGCGTTCGGCGGGGCCTTCGTGAACCGTCTCTCCTATGAGGAGGCGTATGGCCAGCAGATCACCACCTCGACGCTCCTGCTGTCGATGAACGCGGTCAGCTTCGATGTCGCCTGCGAGGCGCGGTTCGCGCTGGAACGCGCCTGTGCGCCGCTTGCCGCCGCGCGCCGCAGCGCCGACACCCTCGCCACGATGCGCGCCGAGATCCACCGGCAATCACAGCCGGGCCTGACCGATGAGGCCTTCTGTGCCTCGGACGTGGCCTTTCACCGCGCGCTGGTCGATGGCGCGGGCAATCCGGTGCTGTCCTATCAACTGGCCGGTGCGGTCGAGGCGATGCAGCCGCTGATGAACATGATCACCTTCACCGCGCGGAGCCGCGAAGAGATCGTCACCCTGCACGGCGCCATCGCGGATGCGATCGAAAAAGGCGACGGGCCGGGGGCCTGCCGCCAATTGGAAGCGCTGGAGCGCTACACGGTCACCCTCGCCCGCTCGGTCATGGCCGAACGGGCGAAGGCGTGACGCCTCAGTTGCGGTCGAAGATGATCGACCGGCCCCACGAGCCGTAATCGCTGGTCGTGATACCGTTCCAGTTCGAGCCGCGATAGGATTGCAGACCGGGGGCCGCCAGGACGCGCACATTCCCGCCCCCCGCGCCGATAACGCCGGAATGTTGGGCCGCGGCGCAGATATTGCTGTCATCGGTATAGGTGCCGGTGCCCCAGACGGTCCCGTTTGCCGCACCCGGCGCACAGGAGCAGACATAGACATCCTGGCCCTGAGGCATCCGCCCGCAGGCCTGACCGCCGCCCGACTGAACGCCATAGACCGAGAAGCTGGAGCCATACTGACCCCAATTGCTGGTGCTGACGCCATTGGCGCTGGAGCCGGGATAGCTGCTCATCCCGCCCGACATCGTGACCTGGACCATGCCGCCGCCCGAACCGATCGCGCCCGCATGCTGCGCGGCGCGGCAGATATTGCTGTCGGCGGTATACGGCCCCGACCCCCAGACCGCACCGCTGGTCGCGCCGGAGCAGGAACAGATAGACGTGCCTTGCAGGGACATGGCATTGGTCGGACAGGCCCCTTGCGCCATCGCGCCAGTGGCGCCGATGACCATGAAGATAGCGGCCAGAACGGCGGCCCTTGCTCTTTCGAACTGCATGTAAACTCTCCTTTTTGAAAAATATCCGGGTATTTCGATGCGGACCCGGAATCAGCTTATGCCAAGGGTGGAAATTGACCAAGCCGCGATGCAGCATGCTTGAACCGCGCCGCGCCCTGCCCTATATTCGGAGTGTTCCCGCAAGGGGACTATGGACATAAACGCGCTCGTAATAAGCGGATCGGACCCGGGGGCGGTACCCGGCGGCTCCACCAATATCCTTCGTTTGGGGATCATGGGGCCGAAACAGGATCGACGAACGTCTAAAGGGGTTAGCTTTGTCTCGGCTGTCTGCCACCGTTACCGGCGAAAACAGTACAATTGCAAACGACAATCGTGCTCCGGCAATGGCTCTGGCTGCGTAAGCAGTTCGAGTCGCCGAAACTTAAGTCCTTGTGCCTAGCAGCGTAAGGCGGGGTTCGCAGGCACCTGGCAACAGAAGCCTGCACTTTCCCTTCTTTCAGAAATCACGGGCCGTAAACCTCCGTCGATGGGTTTTCCCCGCGCGGGGTCGACCCCGCGCAGCCATGGGCCGCATCGACGTGCCGTCACCCCGGCTGAAACGCCGCCAGCGCCGCGACCAGGGGCCAGTTCCACCACAGCGCCAATGCGGCCAGCGCGCCACCGAGGGCGAAATAGGCGGCGTCATGCGCCGGATCCCAGGCCGCTTGCCGAGAGGCCAGCCAGCCAACGACGGGATGTGCCGCCAGCATCGCCGCCCCCTGCCCGATCAGCACGCCCGGCAGACCCCAGAGGTTGACCCCGATCACCATGGCCGAGACCACGAAGACGGCCCGTGTCGCGGCCAGCACGAAGAACCGCCGGCTATCGCCCGCCGCCAGCGCCGCCTGGTCATAAGTGACGCCGATAATCGCGGGGATCTGCATCGCCGAGATCAGCACGACGACCCCTCCCGCCGCCAGGTAGCGCGGGTCGTAGAGCGTCTCGATCAGCCAGCCGCCGAAAAACGCGGGCACCATGACCAGCGCGATCATGCCGCCCGTGGCCAGCACCCGCATCCGGCGCAGGCGCAGGAAATTGGCGCGGCTCTCGCCCGGCGGGCTTTCGCGGTAGATCGGGATCATCACCTTGCGCACCACCACGGACCCCATCAGCAGCGGGAACGAGGCCCAGAAGAAGCCGATATTGTAGATGCCGAAATCATGCGTGCCGAGGTAGCCGCCGATCACCACCTTGTCGGCCTGCCCGATGGCAAAGCCCGCGATGGTGCTGAGGAACACCCATTTGCCGAAATGAATGAGCTCATGGCGTGCGGCAGCCTCCCATCGCAAGCGGTTGCGCTCGCCCGGCAGGAAGAGATCGAAGAGGATCACCTGCGCCGCCGAGGAAACGACGCCCGAGATCACCAGCGCCCAGACGCTCTGCCACCACCAGGCCAGCGTAATGGCCACGACCAGCCCGATGATCTGGGTCAGGATGTCCAGCACCGTCACGCGGCCCGCGCGCAGGTGCCGGTTGGCGGTCTCGTGGCGCGTCGGCAGAAAGCCCAGGATCAGCTGCGTCAGTGCGGCGACCGGCAGGTAATAGACCAGGTCCGGCTCGCCGAAATAGAGCGCCATGGGCCAGGTCAGCACGCAGGCCACGACAAAAAGACATGCCCCCCGGATGATCTGGATCGTCCAGGCGGTGTTCAGGAAATCGCGGTCATCGCCGCGTTTGCTTTGCATGATCGCGGGGCCGACGCCGACATCCGAGAACATCGCCAGCCCCATCAGGAAGACCGAGACCATGGCCATGACCCCGAAGGCCTCGGGGAAGAGCAGCCGGGTCAGGATGAGGTTCGAGGCCAGCCGCAACACCTGCCCCGTGCCGAACCCCATCAGGTTCAGCCCCGCGCTGCGGGTGGCGCGCGCCATCAGGCCCGAGCCTTGCGTGAGGTTGCGGAAACTGGCGATCATCGGCCCCGGCTCCAGGTTTTCGGCGCGGGCAGGGCCTTCACCGCCAGCGCCACGGCTGCGTAGGTGACAAACCCCATCGGGTCGCGAAGCGCAAGCCGCGCGATGCCGCTCACGCCAAGGCGCGGCGTGTCGTCATTGGCACGCAGATCGGGGTATTTCGCCGCGATCTCGGCCACGCCCGCATCCTGACGGCGGCGCACTTTCACCAGCGCGCCGAACCCCTCGGCGACGGGCCAGTCATAACCCGCATCGACAAGGTGCCGCTCCCCCGGCGCGAAGTGCAGCCGCGCGTAGGTGTCATCCGAGATGATGGGCGGGAAATCCCCCCACCGCGCGCGCCCCGCCGCGTTCACGGCAAAGAGCCCGCATCCCGGCACGCCCCGCGCCATGAAGGGCAGGCACTGCCAGAGCCGCGCATAGCGGCGGCTGGTGGCGCATCGCGCGGTGATCCGCACCCGTCCGCCGGCATAGGCGGGCGCGTCTTGGTCCAGCACGCGCCAAAGCGCGGCCAGCATGTCAGGCGCGACCGTCACATCGGCATCCAGATAGACCCGCGAGGCAAACCGCGCCGCCGCGTCGCCCGCGTTGAGCGCCCCGGGCTTGCCGCCCTCAGCCAACTCCAGCACGGTGTAGGGCCAGCCCTTCGCCGCGAACGCCCCCGAAAACCCGCGCGCCACATCGGCGGTCGCATCCGTGCAGCCATTGGCGACCACGATCACCTCGACCTGTGCGCCCAGGGGGCTTGAGGCGAGGAGGGCCTGCAACGCAGTCCCGAGGAGCCGTTCCTCCTGATGCGCCGGAAGGATGACCGAGATCATGCGCGCGCCCTTTTGCCTTTGACGCCACGGGCAAACTTCCGCAGTTTGGCAGCGTTCCTACCCGCAAAGGCCCCGACGTGACACGCAAGCTTGGCTACCTGGTGCCGCAATTCCCCGGCCAGACGCATATCTTCTTCTGGCGCGAAATCGCGGAGCTTGAGGCGCGCGGGGTCGAGGTGCATCTCTTCTCGACCCGACCGCCGCCTCCCGGCCTCGTCGCGCATGACTGGTCCGAAAGGGCGATGGCGCGCACCACCTATCTGGGCAAACCGGACGTGATGGCGGGGCTTGCCGCCCTGCCCCGCCTGCCCTGGCGCGAGATGCGGCGCGAAGGGGCCACGATGACGGATATCGCCCTCTCCGCCCCCGCCGCGATGCGCCTTCTGCGGGCCTGCAAGACGCGCGGCATCGCCCATGTCCACGTTCACTCCTGCGGCCGCGCGGCCTTGCTGGCGGCGATGGCGCGGGCCATGGGCGGGCCGAACTACTCGCTGACCCTGCACGGGCCGCTCTCGGATTACGGGACCGCGCAGGGGTTCAAATGGCGCAATGCGGCGTTCGCCACCATCATCACCCGCAAGCTGATGGCCGAGATGCAGGCCGATCTGGCTGACGACCTGCCCGAGCGGCTGATGATCCAACCGATGGGCGTCGACACCGATGTGCTGTCCCCCGCCGGTCCCTACCAGCCTGTGGCCGGGGGCGAGACCCTGCGGATCTTCTCCTGCGGCAGGCTCAATATCGTCAAGGGTCATCAGGATCTGATGGAGGCCGTCAGGCTCCTGCGCGACCGTGGCCGCGACGTGACGCTGGCCATCGCGGGCGAGGATGACGCGGGCGGCACCGGGTATCGCCATGTGCTTGAGGCGAAGATCGGCGAATTGGGCTTGCACGATCACGTCCGCCTGCTCGGCCCGATCGACGCAGGCGCTGTGAAGACACAGATCCAGCGCGCGCATGTCTTTGCGCTGGCCAGCTGGCACGAGCCGCTCGGCGTGGCGCTGATGGAGGCGATGTCCTGCGGCATTCCGACCATTGGCACCAATGCGGGCGGGGTGGCGGAACTGATCCGCGACGGGGTGGACGGCGTGCTTGTCCCGCCCAAATCGCCCGAGGCGCTGGCGGGCGCGATTGCCGCGCTGGCCGATGATCCCGACCGGGCGCGCAAGCTGTCCGGGCAGGGGCGCGCGCGGATCGTCGAGGGGTTCCACTCGGGGCGCGGCGCGGAAATGCTGATCGGCGCGGTATGGGGCGATGGTCCGGATCACTCGGCGGGCTCCAACGCGTAGAGCACGCCGGGCTCGCCGGTGAACTCCACCGCCTCGACCGAGACCAGCCGCGTGGGCAGCGTCCGGCTGTTGAGGATGCGCAGATCGCCCTCGGCCACCAGCGCGTAATCCGAGGCCAGCCCCGGCAATACCGCCCGATCCTGCCCCGCGCCCCCATGCGCGCGGTCGCCCGGCGTCAGGATCATCACGTCATCGCCCGGACCCGCCAGCATCACGTCGCTCTCCTCCGTGCCTTCAAGCCGATCGCCTGCGTCGCTGCCATGGATGTAGCGCCCCTGTGCGAAGGCCCCCTCGGGGCGGTCTTCCCATCCTCCGCCTGCGGTGGCGTTGTAGTCCATCAAGGTTGCCCAACGCGGGTTGGCATCCTCAAGGTGGCGCAACGCGCCCCAACTGCCGAAGCGCGTCGGCGCTGACACATCCACAAAGGCGTTGAACAGGGTGCCCCCCGCCGCGCGCCAGCCCGCCAGCAGGTCGGCATAGATCGCGGCCATGTCCTGACTGTAATTGTAGCGGGTGAAGAACGCCGTAAGCGTCTCATCCTCCACCGCCGCGCCATGGCCCACCACATGCGTGCCGCCCTCATACATGATCAGCCGCAGCCCGTAGCGCTGCGCGACCTCGGCGTGGTAGGGAAAGAACTCCTCGATCAACTCGGCAACCGATCCGTCGCGCAGGGCCGCCGTCACCTCTTGGGTCGCGGTGCCCTCTTCGATCCAGCCGCGCAGGCGATCGACATACTCCTCGGTGCCCAATTCATAGCCGAAATAGCCGCCAAGCGCGTAGGCGTCGAAACTGGCGGCGGGTGGGTCCAGGCCTTCGGCTTGCGCAAGCGGGGCCTCCAGCAACCCCTCCTCCAGCCCCGGCCAGGCGGTCTGGGTGGAAATGACACGGATCAGCCGGTGTTCCTGGCCCGCGAAGACCTCGCCCCAGATATCGGCCATCTGCGCGGCGCGGAGCCCGCCATATTGCATCCAGGCATCGCCCTCGGCCCCGTCCCACCGTGCCGCCGCCTGTTCTCCGGCCCAATGCGCCTGCGGGAAGATGAAATTCCACGCCTCGTTCGACCATTCGACATAGGCGATGAGGTCGGGGGCCAGTTCCGCCTCGACATAGTCTGCGAAGGCCCGGTAATAGGCGTCATCGGCCCGATGCGGCAGGGTGAACCACGGATCCGCGCCGATTTCATTGGCCAGCCGGACCAGCAATTCCACCGGCACGCCGCGCCTTATATAGGTGTAGTCGGTGACGCGCGGGCGGTCGTCCCAGACCTCCTGTTCCGAGCCGTTCGTGTCCATCCAGTCCATGAAGCGCACCACGCGGAGATCGCGGATGCGTCGGGTCCAGTCGGGGTTGAAGACCTCGCCCAACTCATAGAGCGCGATGTGATCCTCGCGCAGGACGGTGATGTTGCGGATCGGATCCTGCGCATCCGTCGCCCCGATGATCAGCGCGACCGGCCCCTCGCCGGGGGTGAAGGAGAACCACGCCTGGCCCTCCGATACCGTCACGCCTTCCGCCCGCCCGCCGATGTCGAAATCGCCCTGCCCCTCCCAGGTCACGCGGTAGCGCGCGATGGTGTCACTGGCCCCCTCCGGCAGATCGGTCAGGATGAAGCTTTCCAGCCGTTCCACCCCCTCGGGCAGGCTGAGGGGCCAGCCCGCCGCGTCCAGATGTCCGCCCGCCTGCAGATCCTCGGCCGTCACCCCGCCCCATTGGCCGGGAAGATGCCCCACCCAGGGCCGGGCCGAGCGCATCAGGTCGATGAAAGGCAGTTGCGTCGACCAATCCGCGATCCCGTTCAGCCCCATCGCCAGCGCCGGATCGGTCAGACCCGTCGCAGGCGGCGTCCCGGCATGGTCGGGCCAGGCGCTGCCCGAGACCTCGGCCTGCACCAGCGCGGTGATCGCTTCGTAATGCGTGGCCACGAGGGGGTGCACCGTGTCGGGCAACTCGATGTGCGGCGGCGCCTCGTCGTAGAGCGCTGCGTAGGTGACCAGCGCGGCCAGGAAATAGAGCGTCGGCGTGCCATGCGGCGCATCATCCTCGTAGATCCCGGTTACCGGAATCTCGGCCAAGGGCGTCTCGGTCAAGAGGCGCGACAGCGTGCGGGCGGTGGGGATCAGGCGGATATCAAGCTCGGGCCGTTCGGCCTGCACCAGCGCCACGTAACGGCGGAACCAGTCATGATACTCCCCTGCGTTATAGTCGTGATAGCGGCGCAATTGCCGGTCCGAGGGCGGAAAGCTATTGGCGATCAGGCTCATGTCCGACCAGCCTTCGTAAATGTAGAACCGGGCATCCGGGGCCTGGAAGGCGGTCCAGTCGAAGATGCGCAGGGTGGTCGATAGCGGCGACTGCCCGTCCGGGTTGTCCCAGGCGTAAGGCGCGTCGGGGGCCTCGTCCTGGATGAAATTGCGGATGTTGAGGATGACCGTGTCAAAGCCCGCGCGCCGAAAGGCCAGGCGGTCACTGTCCCAGGCTTGCGGCACTTCCGCGAAGGACCAGTTCGGTTCGGGCGGCAGGTTGTCGGCAAACTCCGGCCCCGATCCGAACACACCGCTTGCCGCGAAGGACTGCCCGCCCGCCTCCGCCAGCAGGCGCAGCCAATGCGGCACGGTGGTCTCGTCGCTGCCCGAGACATGGTTCATCAGCGAATTGCCATAGATGAAGGCGCGCGTGTCCTCGGCGCGGGTCGGCGCGGTCAGGGTGACGAGGACGGCCAGCGCAAGGGCGGCGCATTTATTCAGCGGCATGGGACTCCTCCGTCATGCGCGCGCCGAGCGGGTCCGGTCTTGGCAGGCCGGGGGTCAGAAGCCAGTCATAGACCTGCGCGATCTGCGCCGCCTTGCGCGGCCATGTGTACTGGGCAGCCACGACCTTGCGGGCGGTGTGACCGGCGGCGGCGACCGCCTGCGCGTCATCGGCCAGCCGGGTCAATTCGCGGTGAAACCCGGCGACGATCTGGTCACGGGTTCCAAGCGGTACGGTCCAGCCCGTCCCTTCGGCCAGCAACTCGGCGGGCCCCGCGTAATCCACGATCAGCGAGGCCAGCCCCATCGCCATCGCCTCCAGCACCACGCCGCCGCCAAATTCGCGGATCGAGGGAAAGGCCAAGAGCTGCGTCTGCCCGGCCACGCCCTGCACATCCCCATGCGCCAGCCAGCCGTGGAAGGTCACGCCCGGAACCTCGGCGAACCGCGCCTTGAGCGCGGGCAGCATCGGGCCGTCGCCGATCATCTCAAGCCGCAGCCTGCCCGCGCGCAACAGGGGTTCCGCCGCCTCCAGCACCATATCCGGCCCCTTATAGGGCACCATCCGCCCGATGAAGCACGCGCGGAGCGGGCCACCCGCCGCAGGCGCGGCGGTCTGCGAGAAGCGGGCGGGATCGACGGCGTTCTCGGGCAGGTAGATCACCTTGCCCGCCACATCGCGCGGCAGTTCCGACGCGGTATGGCGCGACCCTGCCAGGATCGCCGAGGCATGGCGCAGCGTCGCCCCCCGCCCGGGCCACGCCTTGTAGGCCCCGCGCAGGTAGCTCAGCCATTCCCGTTCCTGCCGCCGCGCGGCCTCGAACTGGCGCGGCCAGGGCACGCCGCCATTAAGCGGCCCGAGGACAAACGGCACGCCCGCGCGGGCGCATTTGGCGGCCAGCGGGCTGGCGATGGTGGGCGAAAGCGGCGTCACCCGATGCACGATGTCATAGGCGCCCGTGCGGATCTCGGCACCGAAGCGCCGCCACACCAGCCGCTCGAAATGCGGATAGGAGAGCGCGTTGATGGCCTGCATCGTGGTCCAACCCCGCCCCGCGCCCATGCGCAGCCTGGAGCCGATGGCCCAAAGCGGGCGGGCCAGCGCCTCGGAATCGATGGCGGTGAAATCGCGCCCCTCGACCAGCCCTGCGCGCAGGATCGCATCGCGGTTGCGCACCTGCGTGACCAGATGGACATCGGCCACCTCGGTCAGCGCGCGCGCCAGGGACCAGCCGATCAGCGGCACCGAGACCCATTCGGGGTTCGCCGCCTCGGCAATCACAAGGACTTTGCGGCGCACAGGGTTCATCGCCCCCCCAATATGGTTCGCAAGGGCGCAGGCCCCGGTTTTCGCGCCAGCTGCACCTGCTCGCCATAGCCAAGCAGCGCGCCCGCGATGAGCCAGGTCATCGGCGTGATGGTGGCATTGGGCAAGAGGTCGATCACGTTGATGACATGGATCAGCGCGAGGCCGCCAAGCCAGGGCGGGATGGCACCGGAGACAACCCCCGTGGTGCGCCGCCAGAGCAAGAGGATGGGCAGGGTCAGAAGGCCAAACTCGGCCAGGAACCCGACCCATCCATAGACGCCCATGGTGATGATCCAGCGGCCATCGGTCGTGGTCAGGATCGTGCCCGAGGCGTCATAGATATGGTTGCGCCCCCAGGAACCCCAGCCGAAAAGGGGCCGCTCCATCGCGCGGTCCATCAGGACGTTTTCATTGTCGAGGCGGAAGCGCAGCGAATTGGCGCGTTCCGCATCGACGCCTTCGGCCAGTTCCAGGATGCGGTCCTCGGGCACCGCGTCGCCTGCTTTCAGCACCGGATAGGCCAGCACCAGCAGCACCAGCGCCAGCGCCAGGTGCATCTGCATCCGCGTCGTCAGGAAGGCGATCGCGGGCGCGAAGGCGAAGCCGTAGAGGATCGAGGCCATGGATTTGCACAGGACCAGAACGCCCATCAGGTAGATCGCGCAGACCCACCAGGCGACGGCGCGGCGCGTGGGCTCGGACCTTGCGATGGTGACGGCGGCCAGAAGGCCGGACATGGCGAGGAAGGCCGCCCACAACCCATGGTAGAGAAAGACGATCGGGCGGAACCCGCCATCGCGGATCATCTGCTCGAAACTGTGCTGGAAATAGCCATAGACCCAGATGTTGAGTTGCGGGCTGAGCCGGACCTCCAGCAGCATCGGCAGCGAATAGATCATCGCACCAAGAAAGACCGCCCAGAGAAGATCCTTGAGGTCGCTGTCGCTGCGCAGGAAATTGCGCGCCAGCAGCAAGGGCGTGATCAACAGCGCCTGGTTGACCATCAGCGCGATGGCCTCGCGAAAGCGCAGCGCCGGCAGGGCGTGGCGGTCGAAATAGACCGGGTCCATGTTGGTCAGGACAGTGGCCAGCGGGCTGACGATGAAGATCACCACCAGCGCCTTGGCCACCGGGTGATCGGGCAGGAACCGGATGCGGCCCCGGTGCAGCACGAGGCAGGCCAGGAGGGCCACCAGCGAGGGGATGGTTTCCTTGGTCAGGGGCGGCATCAGCGGAAAATCGAAGCCCGCGGGCGGTGGCGGCAGGATCAGGTAGGCCGCGACAAGGCTTGCGATCAGCGCACGGCCCGCCGACAGCCTGACGAACAGCCAGACCGAGATCACCGGCCACAGGACCAGCATCAGGGACGCAAACGCATTGGGCATCGGGCGGTGTCTTTCTGCCTTTCCTGTCTGTCGTCGCAATCGGGCCATGTCCCCTCTTCGAGGGGCCGGGCCCGGGCATAGCGCCAACTTACGGCAGAATTATGCCTCCGGACAGGGCAAGACGGGCGGGCGTATCAGTGGCCGGTGCCGCGCAGCACCACGCTGAAGGTGCGCCAGATCACGCGCAGGTCGGTGCCCAGGGACAGTTCCCGGAAATAGGCCTGGTCGAAGCCGGCACGCTCGTGAAAGCTGCTGTCGTTGCGCGCGGAGGTCTGCCAGAAGCCAGTGATGCCGGGGCGCATGACATAATATTCCGCGCCGGGATAGAGCCCGCGCTGGTTGCACATCATCGGACGCGGGCCGACGATCGACATGTCGCCCATCAGCACGTTCCACAATTGCGGCAGCTCGTCCAGCGACGACCGGCGCAGGAAGCGGCCCAGACGGGTCACGCGCGGGTCATGCTTGAGCTTCTGGTCGCGGTCCCATTCGGCGCGGGCCTCCGGGTTCTCGGCCAGGTAGCGGTCAAGCACACGGTCGGCATCGGGCACCATGGTGCGCAGTTTCCACATCCCGAAGACGCGCCCGTTCAACCCGATGCGCGGCTGGCGGTAGAAGGGCATGGTGCGTTCGAAAAGGATCAAGATCAGCGCGAACCCGGCGATGAGAAACCAGGCCGGGATCGCCGCGAGGCAGACAATGGCGATATCAAGCACCCGCTTGGCATGGCGGCGATAGACCCCCCGCCTGTTTTGCGGCGCGATCGGGAAGACGGCGTGGGGGGCCTTGCCTTCCGAATATAGTCCGAAACGCTCATACATACCGAAGCCCCCTCCTCGGGGCGGCACCCAAAATGCCGGGTGCAGGGACACACACGCTTCCCGTCCGGCCACCGCGACTCTTGCGGCCAGTGATCGACGTCATTCATTTTTTGGGTGCGAACCGGCGCAGAGCAGGAAACCGAGTTCGTCCGATGCGATCTTGCCATCCCCACCTTTGCGACGGCCGGACGGGGTGGCAGCCCCAGGGTCCGGTCGCGGCACAAAGTCATGGCGCGATCAACGCTTTCGCACGCCTCAAATAAGCATTTATGGCATATTTGCGTCAATTGCGGGTTACGGGACTCAACCTATACGTGCGCCTTGAATTCCGGCGATACTGCCTTGATTATTGGGAAAAAATCGGATGACGCAGGGGAACCTGGACCTGGTGCCAGGCCCTTCGACTGCGACACTCTGTTGCGTATCCGGAAACGGTTAACCAAATATCGCAAGCCTGTCGGCGCTTCGACGCAAATGACCTGTCCTTTTGGATAGGCTGACGCGGCTTTTTCGGCGACCCAGGGGGGCAGTCCGTTAACGCCGTCCGAGCCGACAGATCCGATCCGGCATTGTGGCCCAATCGCGGCAAAGCTGCGGCGGCATCGGGACCGGGATGGGATAAAAATTTGGCGCCACCGGGCAATACACGCATAGGTTGCGCAACTTCCCGCGACAAAGCCTCATTTTGGCTATAATTGTGCAAGAACTGGCAAATTTTCGCCATATTGTGATTCGGAACCGGGCTGAAACCTGCCCATCGGCACTGCCGCCCTGGCGTCGATTCTAGGCGCATCGCGCGCGGTATTTCAGGCACGCCGCGCGCGGTATTTCAGGCACGCCGCGCGCGGCAGTGTCCCGGCGCCCGCGCAAACCGCCCCTGGCCCGTTCCGCCCTGTTTTCGCCCCATTTCACCGCTTTCGCTTGAACCGTCCCCAAGCCCTGCCCATAACACGGGGGATCACACATCCCTTTTATGGACATCTGAGACTGACCCATGCCGGAGCTCGACCCCGTATTTGACGCCTCATTCTGGATCACCGCCGCGGCCATCTTGTCGCTCCTGGTGCTCTCGGCCTTCTTCTCGGGCTCCGAGACCGCGCTGACGGCCGCGTCGCGCGGCAAGCTGCGCAGCCAGTCCGACCGCGGTGCCGCGGGGGCCGCGCGCGCCCTGCGCCTGACCGAGGATAGCGAGCGGCTGATCGGCTCGATCCTGCTTGGCAACAACCTGGTCAATATCCTTGCGGCCTCGCTTGCCACCGCGCTTTTTACCCGCGCTTTCGGCGAAAGCGGCGTCGCGCTGGCGACGCTGGTGATGACGCTGCTGGTTCTGGTCTTCGCCGAGGTGCTGCCCAAGACCTATGCCATCACCCGACCCGAAAGTGCCGCCGCCACTGTGTCGCGCGCGATCGGCCTGGTGATCCTGATCTTCTACCCCGTCGTGGCCATGGTTCAGGTCATGGTGCGCGGGATCTTGCGGCTTTTCGGCGTGCAGACCGACCCCGACAGTGCCGTGCTGTCCGCGCGCGAGGAGATCGCGGGCGCGATCACGCTTGGCCATTCCGAAGGCGCGGTGGAGAAGGACAGCCGCGACCGGCTGCTCGGCGCGCTGGACCTGGGTGATCGCACCGTCGAGGAGATCATGCTGCACCGCTCCAACATCGAGATGATCAACGCCGATGACGAGGGCGAGGCGATCCTGAGCCAGCTTCTGCAATCGCCCCATACCCGCCTGCCCGTCTATCGCGGCGACCCCGAGAACATCATCGGACTGGTCCATGCCAAGGACGTGCTGCGCACCATGGACCGGCTGGTGCGCGGCCCCGAAGCCTCGGGCGCGGGGCTGGCGGCCTTTTCCGTGACCGAAGTGGCGATGAAGCCCTATTTCGTGCCGGAAACCACGACGCTGGATGACCAGATGCGCCAGTTCCTGCGCCGCCACACGCATTTCGCGTTGGTGGTCGATGAATATGGCGCGCTGCAGGGGCTGATCACACTGGAGGATATCCTCGAGGAAATCGTCGGCGAGATCACCGACGAGTTCGATGTCGAGGACACGGCGGAGCTGGCCCCCGGGCCCGACGGGGCCTATCTGATCGACGGCGCGATGACGATCCGCGACCTCAACCGCGCCGCAGAATGGAACCTGCCCGATGACGAGGCCAACACGGTGGCCGGGCTGGTCATGCACGAGGCGCAGATGATCCCCGTCGTGGGCCAGGTGTTCAATTTCCACGGCTTCCGCTTCGAGGTGGTGGAGCGGGACCAGAACCGCCTGACGCAGTTGAAGATTCGCAGGTTGTGATTGATTGAAGGGGTTTCGCCGCCTTTGGCGACGACCCGTGCGAGGGGCCAGCCCCTCGCGCTCCCCGGGATATTTCCGGAACAAAGAAGACGGGGGCGTGTCGCTTTTTGACTTGCGGCGGGCGCTTTGCTGGTCCCTCCTTGGCCGCAAAAGGAGGGTCAATCCATGAAAACGCATGTGCGGGTCTGTGTCATCGGGGGCGGCGTTGTCGGCTGTTCGGTGCTTTATCATCTGACCAAGCTCGGCTGGACCGACGTGATGCTGGTCGAGCGGTCGGAACTGACGAGCGGCAGCACCTGGCACGCGGCGGGCGGGTTTCATACGCTCAACGGCGACACCAACATGGCCGCGTTGCAGGGCTACACGATCCGGCTCTATCGCGAGTTGGAGGAGCTGACCGGCATGTCCTGCGGCCTGCATCATGTCGGTGGCGTAACTTTGGCCGATACGCCGGAACGCTTCGACATGCTCAAGGCGGAGCGCGCCAAGCATCGGTTCATGGGGCTGGAGACCGAGATCCTGGGCCCCGAGGAGATCAAGGCGATCGCGCCGGTGACCAATATCGACGGCGTGCTTGGCGGACTTTACGACCCGCTGGATGGGCATCTCGACCCCTCCGGCACCACCCATGCCTATGCGCGCGCCGCCAGGATGGCCGGGGCCGAGATCGAGCTGCACACCCGCGTGCGGGAGACCAACCCGCGCGCCGATGGCGGATGGGACGTGGTGACCGACAAGGGCACCATCCGGGCCGAGCATGTGGTCAACGCGGGCGGGCTTTGGGCGCGCGAGGTGGCGGCGATGGCAGGCTGCTATCTGCCGCTGCACCCGATGGAACATCAATACCTCGTCACCGAGGACCTGCCCGAGATCTACGAGCGCGACAGCGAGCACCCGCATGTCATGGACCCCGGCGGCGAAAGCTATTTGCGGCAGGAGGGGCGCGGCCTCTGCATCGGGTTCTACGAGCAGAACGCAGAGCCCTGGGCCGTCGATGGCACGTCGTGGGAATTCGGGCATGAGCTGTTGCCCGACAACCTGGACAAGATCGCCGACAGCATCGAGTTCGCCTATCGCCGCTACCCGGTGCTGGAACGCGCAGGCGTCAAGACCGTCATTCACGGGCCCTTCACCTTCGCCCCCGATGGCAACCCGCTGGTCGGGCCGGTGCCGGGCCTGCGCAATTACTGGTCGGCCTGCGGCGTCATGGCCGGGTTCAGCCAGGGCGGCGGTGTCGGGCTGACGCTGGCGCAATGGATGGTCGAGGGCGAGCCGGAGCGCGACGTGATGGCGATGGATGTGGCCCGCTTCGGGCGCTGGATCACGCCGGGCTACACCCTGCCCAAGGTGGTCGAGAACTACCAGACGCGGTTTTCCGTGGTCTACCCGAACGAGGAACTGCCCGCCGCACGCCCCTTCCGCCGCACGCCCATGTACGATGTGTTCGACACGATGGGCGCGGTCTGGGGGCAGCAATATGGGCTGGAGGTGCCCAATTACTTCGCCGCGGGGGATGAGCCGCGCTATGAAACGCCCTCCTTCCGCCGCTCGAACGCCTTCGAGGCCACCGCGCGCGAAGTGCGGGCGGTGCGTGGCGGTGTTGGCATCAACGAGGTGCAGAATTTCGGCAAATATGCCGTGACCGGCCCCGGCGCGCGGGACTGGCTGAACCGGATCATGGCGGGCCGCATCCCGAAACCGGGGCGGATCAGCCTGACGCCGATGCTGTCCGGGAAAGGCAGGATCATCGGGGATTTCACGATCTCCTGCCTGGGCGAGGAGCATTTCCAGATCACCGGCTCCTACGGGGCGCAGGATTTCCACATGCGATGGTTCGACGCCCACGCGGCAGACGGCGTGCGGGTCGAGAACATCTCGGACCGGCGCACCGGGTTCCAGATCGCGGGCCCCCGCGCGCGTGACCTGTTGCAATCGGTGACGCGCGCCGATGTTTCGGCGATGCGCTTCATGGATGTGCGGCAGATGACCATCGGCCTCTCGACCGCGATCGTGCAGCGCGTGAGCTATACCGGCGATCTTGGCTATGAGATCTATGTCGATGCGATGGAACACCGCGCGCTCTGGGACATGCTCTGGGGGGGCGGACAGGCCTACGGTCTGCGCCCCTTCGGGATGCGCGCGATGATGAGCCTGCGTCTGGACAAGTTCTTCGGCTCGTGGATGGCCGAGTTTTCGCCCGACTACACCCCGCTTGAGACCGGGCTGGACCGGTTCATGCAGCTGGACAAGGGCGAATTCATCGGGCGCGCGGCGGCAAAGGCCGAGGTGGAACGGGGCGCGACCCGCAAGCTCTGCGCCTTTGTCGTCGAGGCGACGGATACGGATGTGAACGCCTATGAGCCGATCTGGCTGGAGGGGGAAGTTGTCGGCTTCTGCACCTCGGGCGGGTTCTCGCATCATGCCGGCCTGTCGGTCGCCCTTGGCTTCGTTCCGGCGGAACACGCCCGCGAGGGTCTGGCCGTCGAGATCGAGATATTGGGCGAACGCGTGCCCGCCCGGCTGGTGACGGAGCCTCTTTTCGATGCCGATGGCGCACGGATGCGGGGATGAGCGCGACGATCCTTCTGCTTGCGGCGGGCGCGTCATCGCGCATGCGCGGCGCGGACAAGCTGTTGGAGGAGGTCGGGGACCAGCCGCTTCTGCGCGTGATGGCGGCGCGCTGCGCCAAGGCGGGGCGGTTGCGGGCGGTCTTGCCCGAGGGCAATGCGGACCGGGCCGAGGCGCTGGACGGGCTTGAGGCCGAGATCGTCACCGTCCCGGCGGGGGGCGATATGTCGGCATCGCTCAGGGCCGGGGTCGCGGGGCTGACCGGCCCGGTTCTGGTCGTGCTGGCCGATATGCCGGAGGTCACGGCGCATGACATGCACCTGATGCTGGCGCTGTCGGCGCAGGCACCCAAGGCGATCCTGCGCGCCGCCGACCGGGACGGAACCCCCGGAAACCCGGTGCTGTTTCCGGCCGACCTGCTGCCCGATCTGCAAAAGATCAAAGGCGACAAGGGCGCGCGCGATCTTCTCAGGCGGCACGCGGGCAAGGTGCATCTGATCCCCCTGCCCGAGGCCCACGCGCTGACCGATCTGGACACGCCCGAGGATTGGGCCGCCTGGCGCGCGCGGAGGTGAACACCTAATCTGCCGCGTCGCGCCCTGCCGCCTTCACCTGTTCGCGGGCGCTTGGATGGGCCGAGGGCCGGAACGGCACCTCGCAAACGCGGGCGCGGACGGGTTTGCCGGACAGGTCGCAATACCTCTCAGGCAGTTCGACCTGCAGGTCGGTTCCGATGCCCGACAGCGCCCACGGCACGTAACCAAGCGCGATATTGCTGTTCAGTTCCGGCGACCACCAGGGCGAGGTGAGATAGCCGACGCGCGCGCCCTCCCCATCGCAGACAAGCCAGAAATCGGGCGCGTAATCGGTGATCGGCTTGCCGCCAAGCATCATGCCCACCAGTTTCAGGTGGAACGGATACCCGCCCTTGTCGATGATGTCGCGCTGGCGCTCCAACGCGGCCCTGCCGATATAGTCGCCCGCCTTCTTGCGCGGCACCTGGTAGGCAAGATTGACCTGGAAAGGCGAGGTCTCGGCATCCAGATCCTGCCCCCAGGACAGGATCCCGGCGGCGATCCGGCGGTGATGGGCGGGCGCCGTGACGCGCAGGCCAAGCCCGGCCCCCTCGCCCCGGATCGCATACCACAGCGCCTCGGCATTCAGGGTGGCGTCGCGCAGATACACCTCGTAGCCTTTCTCGCCGGAAAACCCGGTCTGGCTGACCACGACCGAACAACCGGCGATCTCGGCCTCCATCAGCCCGTAATAGGGGATGTCGCGCACCGCATCGCCGACAAGGGCCGCCATCAGTTCCTCCGAAAGCGGGCCCTGGATTTGCAGCGGCGCGACATCGATTTCAGCGATCTCGACGTCGAACCGGCGGCCGATATTGACCCCCTGCAGCCACAGCATCAGGTCGGAATCGGACAGCGAGAACCAGAATTCATCGTCGGAAAGGCGCAACAGCACGGGATCGTTCAGGATGCCGCCCGCTTCATTGCACAAGATGCAGTATTTGCCATGCTTCGGCTCGATCGCAGTCGCGTCGCGGGTGATGACGTAATCGACGAACGCCTCCGCATCCGGCCCCTTGACGCGGATCTGACGTTCGACCGCGACATCCCACAGCGTCACGCGATTGACCAGCGCATCATATTCGGCCATCGCGCCGCCATCCTCGGGGCGGACATAGCCGCGCGGGTGATACATGCGGTTATAGACCGTCGCCCGCCAGGCTCCGGCCTCGACCGAGAGATGCCAGAACGGCGATTTGCGCACCCGGGTCGAGATCAGCATCTGCACCGGCGTCGACCCGGATTGGCGCAGGTTGACCGGCACCATCCGGTCGGACTGGTCTACCACGGGGACATTGGGGTGGGTGCGTATGTCGGCGGGGGTCTTGAGTGCATCGGGCATGATCGGGCCTCCTCCTTGCCGGGGCCGCCGACCTGTCCGGGGATGCACGAGCGAGCTCGGGGAGCCGGCGGACCGTTGCTGCAAGGCCCAACGCAGGTGGTTTCGGGCAGGTTCCTGCGCGAAAGGGGCCGGAACGAAAAAGGGGTGGCACCCGGCTCGGTGCCACCCCGTTTCGGGTCCGGGGAAAGGGATCTTGCCCCCGTTCCCCCCCCCGTATCCCTGCTGCAATCCGGCGTTTCGGGTTCCCTGGAGGGTCAGGGCATCGGGTTTCGCGTTCGAGCGCAAGGCGCGAGAGGCAGCGAAACCCGATACAGACTGAACCCGAACGACCTAGCGCACGATCAGGCGTGCCTCGTGGGATTTCAGGACCTTGCGGGCAGAGACATAGGCATCGCGGCCAACGGGTTCGCGCAACTCGGGGAAGATCTCGAAGATCTCGTTGCGCTGTGCATTGCCCATCCCGTCCAGGGTCACGTCGCCGGGCTGGAAGCTTTCGGTCCAGGCCCCGTCGGCCAGCACAACCTCGTGCCGGTCGAACATGAAGTGGATATAGGTGGTGCGCAGCGTGTCCATCCACTGAACGCCGTTGTGGTTGACCAGATGCTTGGCCGCGACCAGAACCTCGCTTTCCTCGAAATAGAGCGAGGTGCGGTCATTCGCCACCAGCATCCGATGCTGCGGGCTGACCAGCATGTCACGCTCGGGCAGTCCGTCACCAAGCGACCCGGCCTTGATCAGGATCGGGCGCAGATGCGGCGCGCGGCGCAGTTCGGCGTGGTTCATGGTCTTGCAGCCGACCCAGCGGATCTCCTGGATGCCGTTGTCGCGGGTGATGATCTTGTCACCGACCTGGAGGTTTTCCACCAGCACCTCGCCACGCGGCGTCGCGATGCGCGAGCCGGGGGTGAAGCAGGGCACGACATTCTCGATCTCCTCGAACTGCATGGTGCCAATGATGTTGGAGGGGTCGAAACCGCCGCCATCATAGAAGGTCACGGTGCCGTTCTCGGGGTTGGTCGGGTCAAGCTCCACGCGCAGCGGGCCGGACCCGGTCAGGTCGAGCGTATCGTAGTCGTCGCCGCCGCCGCCACCGTCAACGGTGTCGCCCGCATTGCCGCCCAGGAACGTGTCGCGGTCATCGCCACCCAGAAGCGTGTCTTCGCCCTGGCCGCCGGTGATCTGGTCATTGCCGGTGCCGCCTTCGACATAGTCGTCGTCGATGCCTGCGTCGATGGTGTCATCGCCCGCATCGCCGTAGATCTCGTCGTCGTCATCCTCGCCGAAGATCACGTCGTTGCCGTCGCCGCCATGGATCGTGTCCATACCGTTATCGACAACCGCGTCGGGGCCGATCGGATTGCCGTCCGAGCCGTCATCGGTGACGTTCAGCTCATCCGGGAACCCCGGGCCGAGGCCGCCATAGATGGTGTCGTCGCCCGCGCCGCCATAGACCAGGTCCGAGCCCTCGCCGCTGGTGACCTCGTCATCGCCGTCGCCGGCAAAGACGGTGTCGTCGTCGAAGCCCGAATTGACCACGTCATTATCGGCGCCCGCGTCGATGAAGTCATTGTCATCGCCGGTGGTGATGGTGTCGTCGCCCGCGCCGCCAAGCACGGTGTCGCGGTCATCGAGCGGGTCACCGTCGCCGGGGAAGAGGCCCGGATAACCGCGATCGGGCAAGGGCGTGCCGCCCGAGCTGGTGTCGATCTCGTCATTGCCATCGCCGCCATCGGCATAGTCGCTGCCGTCGCCGCCGGTCACCGTATCGTCGCCCTCATCGCCATAGAGAGAATCGTCGCCGTCGCCGCCGCGGATGTCGTCATCGCCATCCTCACCGTCGATGATGTCGTTGCCGCCGCCGCCTTCGACAGTGTCATCGCCCTGGCCGGACATGACGGTGTCGTCGCCGTCGCCCGCGCGCACCCGATCGTCATTGGGATCGTCACCGGGCAGGATCGCGTCATTATTGTCGATCCGGTCGCCATCCGGGTCGCCGGTATAGCCGGTATCGATCAGGTCGTCGCCGTTCGTGCCATCGACATAACCGTCCAGGTTGTTTCCGGGGTTATTGGGTTCACCACTCATAATGTCGTCTCCTTAATTCGCCGCGCCGAGGCACGCGCCTTGCGCGGCTGTCCGGCGATCCAGTTTCACTCTCGGGACAACGCCCTCAGGGTCACGCAGCAGCGTGGCACCGAAGTCTGGCATGATGGTCGGGTAGACCGTGGTCATCGCACATCCCCTGGCGATCGTTGTCGATACAGGTCCAACCAGATGGCGATGACGTGAAGATCGGGGCGGGCGCACGGGGTCAGCGGCAAGTCAGGAAGCAGATGGACGTCGGCACGTCGTGCGCCGTCGCAGGGCGGGCATCTGGCAGGATGCTCTCCCTCACGTTGATCCGCACATACAGCGCGGCTCACATGCCACCTGCCGTTCCCGTCGTGACCGGCTGGTTTCGTGCGGCCGCCCCCGTGGCCTTCAGACATCGCCCCCCAGTTGGGCTGTCCAAGGAATACCCCGAGAAGGTCGATCCAAGGAAGCGAAAATTGTTCGAAATCTGGCAGCAATGGCGCGAGAGTGAGATGCAAGACCCGCCAGGAGACGCCCTGACAACCGCCTTCCGGGCGGCATTGTTTCGCCGGGGAGGACAACCTTGCACAAGGTCTCCATTTGCAGGCCCGTCCTTAACCAATTGAAACATATTTGGTTTTCTTCCGAACTGCAAAAGTTATCCACAGTCCCCGAGCGGCGCATCTTGATCCGCGCGCCTGAGAACTGTTTCCCTTTGGAAAACAGCGAATTGGCACGAAAGACGAAACGGTCTGTTAACTGTGGCGGCGATGTGGCGGGCCTGCCCGAGAGTTTCCAATTTCTCAATCCGCCAAAAAACCCGCCTTTGGTTCCCAAGCGTGATCAATCCGCGTCGAATCGTCGAATCGACAGGATTCTGAGGTGGACACCGGCGACCTATCCTTTTGGATAGGTTGGAAAAGTGAAACTGCTGGCATGCGCCGCATGGGCCTTGCGTCCCCTCGCCAGACCGCGCGATTGCCAGTTGTGGCATTCTGGTCGCACTGTTTCCATCTGCTGCCCCCTCTGCCCCATCCTCGCCACATTCCGGCCCCAGGCTGATGCGCAGGCAGCAAGCAGTAAAACCGGAGCAAACCCATGCCCAACCCGCAGCCCGCACCGAAACAAGCGCCCCGTTCCGCTGATCCCAAGAAGAAGGAACCGCCGGTCACCTTCCGCGACTGGGCCAGCATCTGATAGGCTCGCGGGCGTTCCTTCCCGGATGGATGCGATGCCCACCGACCTGACCGAGATCCGCAATATCGGCCCCGCTTTCGCCGAGGCGCTGATGCGCGCCGGGGTCGCGGATGCCGAAACCCTGCGCGAGGTCGGGGCCGACACCGCCTATGCGCGGATGTTGAAGACCGGCACGCAACCGCATTTCATCGGGTATTATGTCCTGCACATGGCCTTGCAGGGACGCCCCTGGAACGATTGCAAGGGGGCCGAGAAGGCCGCGCTGCGCAAGCGCTTCGACGCGCTGAAAGCCGAGAGCTTCGACAAGGGCCTGTCCGATTTCGAGAAGGTGCTGGATGAGATCGGCGTAATCGCGCGACGGTAGCCGGAAGAATCTTGTCCAAGATTTTTCCCGGCGCGAAACGAAGACGGACCGCCCTCTTACCCAGGACGGTCCGCTTCCATCATCGTTCGTCGTCTCAGCCGACCAGTTCGAGGCCCGAGAAGAAGAAGGCGATCTCGACCGCGGCGGTTTCCGGGGCGTCCGAGCCATGTACCGAATTCTCGCCGATCGACAGCGCGTAGTCCTTGCGGATGGTGCCCTCGGCGGCCTCGGCGGGGTTGGTCGCGCCCATCACTTCGCGGTTCTTCGCGATCGCGTTCTCGCCTTCCAGCACCTGCACCACGATCGGCTCGGAGATCATGAATTCGCAAAGCTCGCCGAAGAACGGACGATCCTTGTGGACGCCATAGAATTCCTGCGCCTGCGCCAGGGTCAGCTGGATGCGCTTGGAGGCGACGACGCGCAGGCCGGCCTCTTCGAACTTGGCGGTGATCTTGCCGGTCAGGTTGCGTTTGGTGGCATCGGGTTTGATGATCGAGAAGGTGCGTTCCAGCGCCATGGGGTCATGCTCCGCTAATTGGTTGGTTTGCGCGGCCCCTAGCATGGGGCCGCAGCCAAGAAAAGCCGCCAATTGACATGACCCGGCGGGCAGGTCACACCGCGCCCCATGTTACGCATCGACGATATCTCCTATTCCGTCGCGGGCCGCCCGCTGATCGAGCATGCCTCGGCCACCATCCCCGAGGGGCACAAGGTCGGCATCGTGGGGCGCAACGGCACCGGCAAGACGACGCTCTTTCGCCTGATCCGGGGGGAACTGGCGCTGGAGACGGGCGCCATCACCCTGCCCTCGCGTGCCCGCATCGGCGGTGTCGCGCAGGAAGTGCCGTCATCGCAGACGTCGTTGATCGACACCGTCCTGGCCGCCGATACCGAACGCGCCGAATTGATGGCCGAGGCCGAGCGCACCACCGACCCCGCCCGCATTGCCGAGGTGCAGACGCGGCTGGCCGATATCGACGCCTGGTCGGCCGAAGCGCGCGCCGCCACCATCCTGCGCGGGCTTGGCTTCACGCCCGAGGAGCAGTTGCAGCCCTGCGCCGATTTCTCCGGCGGCTGGCGGATGCGCGTGGCGCTGGCCGCCGTGCTTTTCTCGGCCCCCGATCTGCTGCTTCTGGACGAGCCGACCAACTACCTGGATCTCGAAGGCGCGCTGTGGCTGGAAAGCTATCTTGCGAAATATCCGCATACCGTGCTGGTGATCAGCCATGACCGGGGCCTTCTGAACCGCGCCGTAAACCACATCCTGCATCTGGAAGACCGCAAGCTGGCCCTCTACCAGGGCGGCTATGACACTTTCGCGCAGACCCGTGCCGCCCGGCTGGCCGTCGCCGCCGCCGATGCCAAGAAACAGGAAACCCGGCGCGCGCATCTGCAATCCTATGTCGACCGCTTCCGCTACAAGGCGTCCAAGGCCAAGCAGGCGCAATCCCGGCTGAAGATGCTGGAGAAGATGCAGCCGATCTCCAGCCCCCAGGAACGCGCCTTCCGCGCCTTCACCTTCCCCGAGCCCGAGCAGCTTTCGCCGCCCATCGTGCAACTGGACGGTGCCGCCGTTGGCTATGGCGAGCGCGCGGTGCTGAGCCGGTTGAACCTGCGCATTGACCAGGACGACCGGATCGCCCTTCTGGGCCGCAACGGCGAAGGAAAATCCACCTTTTCCAAGCTTCTGGCCGACAAACTTGATGTGATGGACGGCAAGAAAACGCAAAGCGGCAAACTGCGCGTCGGCTATTTCGCGCAGCACCAGGTCGATGAGCTCTTCATCGACGAAACGCCGCTCGACCACCTGCGCCGCGCCCGGCCCGAGCATACGCCCGCCAAGCTGCGCGCCATCCTCGCCGGGTTCGGCCTTGGCGCGGATCAGGCGGAAACCGTGGTGGCGAAGCTTTCGGGCGGGCAGAAGGCGCGACTCAGCCTGCTGCTCGCCACGCTCGACGCGCCGCATATGCTGATCCTGGACGAGCCGACCAACCACCTCGACATCGAAAGCCGCGAGGCCCTGGTCGAGGCGCTGACCGCCTATACCGGCGCGGTGATCCTGGTCAGCCACGACATGCACCTTCTCAGCATGGTGGCCGACCGGCTGTGGCTGGTGAAGGATGGCCGGGTGACGCCCTATGAGGACGATCTGGAAAGCTATCGCCGCTTGTTGCTAACCGGCGATGCCGCGCCGAAATCGAAGAAACAGGCCGCGCCCAGGCCCAAGCGCCCGTCGCGCGACCAGGTGCTGGAGCTGCGCGCCGAGCTGCGCAAATGCGAGGCACGGGTCGAGAAGATCACCGAGATGCGCGAGAAGCTGTCGCGGAAACTGGCCGATCCGGGCCTTTATGACGAGGCGAATGCGGGCGATCTGGCGGTCTGGCAGAAGAAGTTCAACGAGGTCGAGGACGGTCTGGAACGTGCCGAGGCGCTGTGGCTGAAGGCCATCGAGCGGCTGGAGGCGGCGGAAGCATGAGCACCTCGGAGCTGATCACCGTCTTCGTCTCGCTTCTGGTGATCATCGACCCGGTGGCGCTGGCCCCCCTCTTCATCGCACTGACCAAGGGGCAGAGCGCGCGACGGCGGCGCATCGTCGGCCTGCGCGCCTGTGTCGTGGCCTTCGGGCTTCTGACCGTGTTCGGGCTGGCGGGCGACGAGTTGCTGGCCTTTCTCGGCATCTCCATGCCCGCCTTCCGCATCGCGGGCGGCTTGCTTTTGTTCCTCACCGCGCTGGACATGCTCTTCGAGCGGCGCACCCAGCGCCGCCAGGGCCAGGCCGATGAGGCGGATGAGCATGACGACCCGTCCGTCTTTCCGCTGGCCATCCCGCTTCTGGCAGGCCCCGGCGCGATTGCCACCATGATCTTGCTGGCGGGCGCGGACGGGATCGCGGCGACGGATGTGCTGGCCATCCACCTGGTGATGTTCGTGGTTCTGGTCCTGGTCTTCATCTCGTTCCTGCTGGCACCGACGATGGAACGTCTGCTTGGCCCCGTCGGCATCAACGTGGTCACGCGCATCCTCGGCATGTTGCTGGCGGCGCTGTCGGTGCAGTTCGTCATCGACGGAATTTTGCAAATGCAGGTGATATGAAGGGATAAATGCCCTATATGAGGGGCTGACCCTTTCGCGACGTTACAGGCCCCCATGGAAAAAGCCGAAATTGCCTCGCTCATCTATCTCGGCCTGTTGGCGATCGCGCTCCTGGGCTCGCTGGTGTCGTATAATCGGCACCAGATCGGTCGGGTGGCGCAATATGCCCTGATCTGGGGCTTCATCTTCGTCGGTGCCATCGCCTCGGTCGGGCTGTGGCCGGAATTGCGCAATTCGCTGGTGCCGCAGCAATCGGTGGTCACGGGCACGGGTGAGGTCGTGGTGCCGCGCGCCTATGACGGGCATTACTACCTGACGCTCGACCTGAACGGCGTGCCGACGCGTTTCGTGATCGACACCGGCGCCAGCGAAGTTGTGCTGACACCGCAGGATGCGGGCCGGGCCGGGATCGACGTCGCGGGCCTGAACTACAACAGCCGCGCGATGACGGCGAATGGCATGGTGCAGACCGCCAGCATCCGGCTGGACCGCGTGGTACTGGGCGATATCGAGGATCGCCAGGTTCCGGCGGTCGTCAATGGCGCGCCGATGCAGGAGAGCCTGCTTGGCATGTCCTATCTCAACCGGTTCGACCGGATCGCGATCGAGGACGGGCAGATGGTGCTGTCGCGCTGACGCCTTGGACGGGCCGCTGTGGGGCCGAGGTCATGCAGCGAGGGGCCAGCCCCTCGCGCTCCCCGGGATATTTGCAGAACAAAGAAGGACAATTTTAGTCGAATTTTCAGTGTATTGCATGGTTGTCAGGATGCCGGTTTCTCGTGTTCCTTGCGCCATTGGCCGGAGGCTTCCGACCAGTATTGCGCGCCGCATCCGGCCCCGGTCAGGGCCTTCCATTGACCGCGCGCCTGGGTCAGTGCCGCCTCGTCATTGCCGTCGAAGAGGATGCAGACCCGCGCCTGTGCCCGCACTTCCTCTGCGCTGATCTCGGCCCCCTCCAGCGCGATCACGCAATCGGCGCGGTTGGGGGCGTCCGGCCCGGTGGTCAGCAGGACGGGCTGCATCGCGTCATGCTGGCCGCCCGCCCTGCCATGCGGCAGGAACCCATCCTCGGGCCGCAGCCAGAGAAGGTCGTCGAGCCGCGCGAGCAGTCCTTGCGAGCGGGCCCGCACCGCCACGCGCCAGCCCGCCGCCAGCGATTTTACCGCCAGCGCCTGCACCGTGGCCTCGGGGGCCGAGCGCGTCAGGTGGTAGAAATAGGCCTCACCCATCCGCTGCCGGGTCCGCCTCATACCCGTCGCGCACCAGCCGGTCGAGCGCCAGCACGCCCCACCCGGTCGCGCCCTTCGGCGCCAGCGCGGTGTCGGATTTGACGTGGGCGACACCGGCGATGTCAAGGTGGATCCAGGGGCAATCCTCCTTGATGAAGCGTTGCAGGAACTGCGCCGCGGTGATCGAGCCCGCGGGCCGTCCGCCGGTATTCTTCATGTCGGCGATGTCGGATTTGATCAGCTTGTCATAGGCCTTGCCAAGCGGCAGCCGCCAGGCGCCTTCCTCCTCGGCGCGGGCCGCCCGCAGGAAGCTGTTGGCAAACCCGTTGTCGTTCGAGAAGACCCCGGCGTTTTCATGGCCCAGGCCGATGATGATCGCGCCGGTCAGGGTGGCGAGGTCGATGACGCCCGCGGGGCGGAAACGCTCCTGCGCGTACCACAGCACATCGGCCAGCACGAGGCGGCCCTCGGCGTCGGTGTTGATCACCTCGATCGTGTCGCCCTTCATCGAACGCACCACGTCGCCGGGGCGCTGCGCGCGGCCATCGGGCATGTTCTCGACCAGCCCCACCAGCCCCACGACATTGGCCTTGGCCTTGCGCAGCGCCAGCGTCCGCATCACGCCCGAGACCACGCCCGCACCGCCCATATCCATGGTCATGTCTTCCATGCCGACCGCCGGTTTCAGGCTGATGCCGCCGGTATCGAACACCACGCCCTTGCCAACGAGGGCCAGGGGCGCCTCGTCGCCACCGCCGGTCCATTCCATCACCACGACCTTTGAGGGGCTTTCCGAGCCCTGCCCCACACCCAGAAGCGCGCCCATGCCGAGATCGGTCAGCGTGTCCTCCTCCAGCACCTCGACCTTGAGGCCAAGATCGCGCATCGCCTCCAGCCGGTCGGCAAATTCCTGTGTGGTCAGCACGTTGGCGGGTTCGCTGACCAGGTCGCGGGTAAAAAATACACCCTCGGCGCGGGCGCGGATGCTGGCCAGCGCCTGCTCCTGCTCCTCGGGCTTGTTGACCATGAAACGTGCGTCCTGGATCGCGTCACGTTCCTCGGTCTGGTGGGTGGTGAAGGCGTAGCCGCGCAGGATCAGCCCAAGCGCAAGCTCGTCCAGCCTGCCCTGGTTGGAGGCCGCAAGGGTCAGCGCGGCGTCGCCCTTGAACCTGGCCAGTTCCGCGCCCGCCTTGCGCGCCTCGTCCAGCTTGGGGCGGCGGTCGAGCTTGACCACGCTCAGCGCCTCGGCGGCGAGCCCCACGGGAAAGCCGATCACGAAGCCTTCGCCGGGTTTCATCTTTTCCCATTTCTTCGATTCGGTCAGGCGCGCCACCGCGCCCTTGGTCAACCGGTTCACCCGGCGCGCGGGCTGGTCCATCTTGCCATCGGGCGTCACCACGATGGCCAGCTTGCCTTCCGCGCCCGCCAGCGCGTCGAGATCGGTCGTGGTCAGGGTCAGCGAGATCGGTTTGGTCATGGCTTGCCTCTTGCGGGGAATCTGGATTTGTCCCGGACACTAGGCCTAGTGGAACGCCTTGGCCAGATATGCCTGTCCTTGTGGCGGCGATTGGACTAAAACCGGCTTGAAGGCAATCTGTTAACAAGCAGTCGAGAGGGCAGCATCGTGGGGCGCTATGACCGGTATATCCTGTCGCAGCTTCTGGTGCTGTTCAGCTTCTTCTCCATCGTCCTGGTCTCGGTCTATTGGGTCAACCGCGCCGTCGGCCTGTTCGACACGCTGATTTCGGACGGGCAGAACCTGCGGGTTTTCCTTGAATTTTCCGCGCTTTCCCTGCCGCAGATCATCCTGCTTGTGCTGCCCGTCTCGGCCTTCGTGGCGGCGATCTATGTCACCAACCGGATGATCGGCGACAGCGAACTGGTCGTCATGCAGACGGCGGGCTGTTCGGCGCTGCGCCTCCTGCGTCCGGTCTGGGTGTTCGGAATCATCGCGGGGCTCCTCATCGCGATTCTGGCGCATCTGCTGGTGCCCGCCGCCCGCGCGCAACTGATGGAGCGCAGCTACGAGGTCAGCCGCGACATGACCGGCCGGTTTCTGCGCGAGGGGCAGTTCATCCACCCCACCGACGGCATCACCGTCTATATCCGCGCCATCACCGAATTGGGCGAGTTTCGTGACGTCTTCCTGCAGGACCGTTCGGCCCCGGATGTGGAGACGACCTATACCGCCCGGCGCGCGCTGCTGGTCTCGACCGAGGACGGCCCCCGGCTGGTCATGTTCGACGGCATCGCGCAGAATGTGGACCGCGCGAGCCAGCGCCTTTCGACCGTCGAGTTCGAGGATTTCACCTATGATATCGCCGGGCTGATCGAGGCCCCCACGGGCCGCATCCTGTCGATCCGCGAGATGTCGACGCCCGCGCTTCTGCTGGCCCCGCGCGCGGTCGCCGAGGCGCAAGGGTCAACGCTTGCCGCCTTCCGCTTTGCGGGCCATGACCGGATCGCGCGCAGCCTGTTCGTGATCTTCGTGCCGGTGATCGCGGCGGCGACATTGATGTTGGGCGCCTTCTCGCGCTTTGGCATCTGGCCGCAGATCCTGCTGGCGGTCGCGCTGATCGTGCCTCTCCAAATGACGTGGAACGCCGCCGAGGCGATCGGCTCGCGGCAGGAGGGCATGGCGCATCTGGCCTATCTGCAACCGGCGCTGGCGGCGGCGGTGGCCGCCCTCATGGTGACGCTGTCGATGCGCGGATCGCGCAGGCGCGGGGGGGCGGCGGCATGATCTTGCATGTCTACCTGGCACGGCGGTTCCTACGCTCCTTCGTGATCGTGCTGGCCGTGTTCATCGCCATCCTGCTGCCCATCGACCTGGCCGAACAGTTGCGCGCCATCGGCACCCCCGATGCGGGCCTGCGCCAGGCGTTTCAACTGGCGCTTCTGAACCTGCCCGGTGCGCTCTACCGGATGCTGCCGCTTTTCATCATCCTGTCGACGCTGGTGCTGTTCCTGTCGCTCTCGCGCACCTCGGAACTGGTGGTGGTCCGGGCCTCGGGGCGCTCGGCGCTGAAATCGACCATCTCGCCGGTGCTGATGTCGATCCTGATCGGGCTGATCGGCCTGTTGATCATCAACCCGCTGGTCGCCGCGACCGAGCGCCAATACGAGGTCACGATCCAGCAATTCCAGACCGGCGAGGAACGCACGCTGTCGGTCTCGGGCGAGGGTCTCTGGCTCAGGCAGGGCAATGCGGCAGGACAGACCGTGATCCGGGCCGCACGCGCCAATGCCGATGGCACCGAGCTTTTTGCCGCCAGTTTCTTCGTCTATGACGAGGGCGGCCAGGCTTTGCGCCGGATCGACGCCGACCGCGCCGCGCTGGTCGATGGCGCGTGGCAGATGACGGGGGCCAAGATCTGGCCGCTGACCGTGGCCAACCCCGAGGCCGAGGCCGTCACCCACGAAACCTATGCGCTGGCCTCGACCCTCACCCGCGACCAGATCCGCGACAGTTTCGGGCGCCCCTCGACGGTGCCGATCTACGAGCTGCCCCGCTTCATCGCGCAGCTGCGCGCCGCCGGCTTCGCGGCGCTGCAACACCGGGTCTGGCTGATGACGGAACTGGCCAACCCGCTGATGCTGGCCGCCATGGTGCTGATCGCGGCCAGCTTCACCATGCGCCACACGCGGTTCGGCAAGACCGGGATCATGGTCCTCTTCGCGCTGCTTCTGGGGTTCGGCATCTTCTTCTTGCGCAATTTCGCGCAGGTCCTGGGCGAATCCGGCCAATTGCCCGTGGCGGTCGCGGCCTGGACGCCGCCACTTGCCGCGATCCTCTTGTCGCTCGGCTTCCTCTTCCATACGGAGGACGGATGATGCGCGTTCTCCGCCTGATTGCCGTGTACCTGGTGCTGGCCCTGCCCGCCGCCGCGCAACAACAATTGCCCGCGACGCTGATCGCCGATGACATCCGTTTCGCGCGGCTGAACAACAGCGTCGTGGCGGCGGGCAATGTCGAGGTTTTGTACCGGGGCACCCGGCTTCAGGCCGCCGCCATCCGCTATGACGGCACCGACGACCTGATCACGGTCGAGGGGCCGATCACCCTGACCGAGGCCGATGGCAGCACCATCATCCTGGCCGATTTCGCCGAGCTGTCGCGCGATCTGCAGCAGGGCGTGCTGCAATCGGCCCGCCTGGTGCTGGACCGGCAATTGCAGATCGCCGCGACCCAGATCAACCGCGTCGATGGCCGCTACACGCAGCTTTACCAGACCATCGCATCGTCCTGCCAGGTCTGCGCGGCCAACCCGGTGCCGCTGTGGGAGATCCGCGCGCGGCGCATCGTGCATGACACCGAGGAACGCCAGCTCTATTTCGAGGAGGCGCAGTTCCGCGCCGCCGGCATCCCCATCATGTATCTGCCGCGCCTGCGCCTGCCCGATCCGACGCTGGAGCGCAGCACGGGGTTCCTGACGCCGCAGATCCGCGCCAACAACCAGATCGGAACCGGCATCCGGGTGCCCTATTTCATCACGCTCGGCGATCATGCCGATGTGACGTTGACGCCTTATGTCACCTTTGGTGAAAGCCAGACGCTTGAGATGCGCTATCGCCAGGCCTTCCGCAACGGGTTCGTGGAACTGAACGGCGCGATGTCCTGGGACGAGTTGAACGAGGAAACCCCGCGCTCCTATCTCTTTGCCACCGGCTGGTTCGACCTGCCGCGCGATTTCCTGCTGACCTTCGATTATCAGACCGTGTCCGACCCGGCCTATCTTCTGACCTATGATTATTCGGACGAGGACCGGCTGAACAGCCATATCACCGTGGCCCGCGCCCGGCGCGACGAGTATTTCGAGGCGTCGGTCACCCGGTTCCGGTCGCTGCGCGACTCGGATAACAACTTCACGCTGCCGACGCTGATGACGGATGCCGAGATCATCCGCCGCTACGCGCCCGACTACATTGGCGGCATTGCCACGCTTGGCCTGTCGACCCATAGCCACCAGCGCCGGTCCGACTCCGACATGACGGGCCGCGATGTGGCGCGCCTCAGCCTCGATGCCCGCTGGCGGCGCGACTGGGTCTTGCCCGCGGGCGTGCTGGCGGGGCTGGAGCTTGGCTGGATCGGCGACATCTACAACATCCGCCAGGACAGCACCTTTGACGATGTCGTCACCCGCACCACGCCCTTTGTCGCGGCAGAGCTGCGCTGGCCGCTGGTGCGCGCCAACACCAATGGCGTCTCGCATCTGGTCGAACCCGTGCTGCAATATGTCTGGGCGCCCGACAGCACCACGGCGGTGCCGAACGAGGATAGCGGCGTGGTCGAGTTCGACGAGGGCAACCTCTTCTCGCTCAACCGCTTTCCGGGCGCGGACGGGCACGAGATCGGCCAGCGGCTGGCCTTCGGCCTGACTTATACCCGCGACGATCCGCTTGGCTGGAACCTCGGGGTTACCGTGGGCCGGGTCTGGCGCGACGACAACTACCGGCAGTTCACGCAAGGGTCGGGGCTCGACGGACGGCGATCCGATTGGCTGGTCTCGGCCTCGGTCGAGGTCGGCACCGGGTTCCTCCTGATGAACCGGGCCATCTTCAGCGATGAATTCAACGTCACCTCGAACGAGTTCTCGCTCGGCTGGCAGGGGGCGCAGTTCGACGTCGCCTCGTCCGTGACGTGGCTCCAGGCCGACCCGGTCGAGGGGCGCAACCAGGATATCGCCGAGTGGTCCTTTGACGCGGCCTATGAATTCGACAGCCCCTGGGGCGCCTCCGTCGATTGGCGCTACGATTTCGAGGCCAATGAACCCACCCGCGCGGGCCTTGCCGTGACCTATGCCACCGAATGCGTCGATGTGGAGTTTTCGCTCTCGCGTCGGTTCACAACCTCCGCTACGTTGGCCCCGGCAACGGATTTCGGCCTGACCGTGGCGCTGAACGGGTTCGGGGCCTCCCGCGACGGGCGCCAATATGCCCGCAGCTGCCAATGATGAGCCGCGCCAAGACAGGAATGAACGGAATTTTGACACCCATGACCATCCGCGCATCGCTGACCAAACGCCTATCCCGCCTCTTCGGCCTTGCCGCCCTGACCTGCGCCTTGAGCCTTCCGGCCACCGCGCAGCAAAGCCCGTTCGCGGCGGCGGTGACGGTGAACGGGCGTGCCGTCACCCATTACGAGATCGACCAGCGCGTCGCCTTCATGCAGCTTCTGAACGCGCCGGGAAACCTGCCGGAACGCGCCCGCGAGGCCCTGATCGACGAGCGGCTGCAACGCCAGGTCGGCGACCGGCTTGGCCTGACCGCGACGCCCGACCAGATCGCCGACGGCATGGAGGAGTTCGCCGCCCGTGCCGACATGGATACCGAAGCGTTTATCCGGGCGCTGGCCGATGAAGGCATCTCGGCGCAGACCTTCCGCGATTTCGTCGCCGCCGGACAGACCTGGCGCAACGTGGTGCGCGACCGCTTTGGCGGGCGGATCACGATCACCGAGGATGAGATCGACCGCGCCCTGACGCTTGCCACCAGCCCCGATGGCGCGCAGATCAACTTTGCCGAACTGGTGATTCCGGTGACGCCGCAGACCGCCGAGGAAGTGCGCCTGCGCATCACGCAATTGTCGGAAACGCTCGACGGCTCGATCGGCGGCTTCTCGGCGGCGGCGCGGGAGTTTTCCGCCGCGGGCTCGGCGCGCAATGGCGGCCGCATCGGCTGGCGGCCCCTGTCGGCCATCCCACCGCAATTGCGCACCATCCTTCTGCCCCTGCCCATCGGCGGCGTGACCGAGCCCGTGCCGCTCGGCAACGCGGTCGCCATCTTCCAGCTTCGCGGGCTGGAGGAGAGCGATTTCGTCACCCCCGACATCACCGCCGTGACCTATGCCGAAGTGCTGATCCCCGGCGGGCAGGCCGCGCAAGCCGAGGCAGCGGCCCTGCGCGACGAGTTGGACACCTGCAACGACCTCTACGGTGTGCGCCCCGGCGGCTTTACCCTGAACGAGGATGTGCCGGTCGGCCAGGTGCCGGGCGATATCTCGGTCGAACTGGCGCGGCTGGATGCCAACGAGGTCTCAACCTCGCTGACCCGCGCGGGCGGCTCGCAGCTTCTGTTCGTGATGCTGTGCAGCCGGGCCACCGAGCTGCCCGAAGGCGGGCGCGACCAGGTGCGCGAGCAACTGTTCCAGCAGCGCATCGGGGGCTATGCCAATGGCTACCTCGCCGAATTGCGCGCCGACGCCATCATCGACGAGACCCCATGACCCCCGTCCCCATCGCCGTTTCCTGCGGTGAACCGGCGGGCGTCGGCCCCGAGATCATCGCCGGCGCGCGGGCCGCGATCGGGGGCGAGGTGCCGTTCTTCGTGATCGGCGATCCGCGCCATTTCGCGGGGCTCGGAATGGGATTGGCGGAGCTTTCCGATCCCTCCGAGGCCGCGCGCGTTGCCCCCGGCACCCTGCCCGTCCTGGCGCACGGTTTCGCGGGCGCGCGGGTGGCGGGCCAGCCCGACCCGGCCAATGCGCAGGGCGTCATCGACGTGATCGCGCGCGGGGTGGAGCTGGTGCGCAGTGGCGCCGCTTCGGCGCTCTGCACCGCGCCCATACACAAGAAGGCGCTGAAGGACGGGGCGGGATTTGCCTATCCCGGTCATACGGAATACCTGGCCGCGCTGGCGGGGGTGGAACGCGTCGTCATGATGCTGGCCTGCGAGGGCCTGCGCGTGGTGCCGGTGACGATCCATATCGGCCTGGCCGAGGTGCCCGCCGCGCTGACGCCGGACCTGCTGGCCGACACGATCCGCATCACCCATGGCGCCCTGATCCGCGATTTCGGCCTGAGCGCGCCGCGCCTTGCCGTGGCGGGGCTGAACCCCCATGCCGGCGAAGGCGGCACGATGGGGCGCGAGGAGATCACGGTGATCGCGCCGGTGCTGGAGGCGTTGCGCGCCGAGGGGCTGGACATCACCGGCCCGCAATCGGCCGATACCATGTTTCACGCGGGCGCGCGGGCGGGCTATGACGCGGCGATTGCCATGTATCACGACCAGGCGCTGATCCCCGTAAAGACGGTGGATTTCGCGGGCGGGGTCAACGTGACGCTCGGCCTGCCCTTCATCCGCACCTCGCCCGATCACGGCACGGCCTTCGACATCGCGGGGCAAGGCCGCGCCGATGCGACCAGCATGATCGCGGCGCTGCGCATGGCGGCGGCAATGGGGGCAAGACGGTTCGGAGGCGCGCGATGAGGGACGTTGCAGGGGGCGCTGCCCCCGTCGCCTTGCGGCGACTCCCCCGGGATATTTGCGGAACAAAGAAGCGGGCGGCGGCGCGCGTTAACCTTAACGGCGGGTTACGCCATGGCCACGATTGACGGCTTGCCCCCGCTGCGCGAGGTGATTGCGGCGCATGGGATTTCGGCGCGCAAATCGCTCGGACAGAATTTCCTGCTGGATCTGAACCTGACGGCCCGGATCGCGCGCGCGGCGGGGGACCTGACAGAGGCGGATGTTCTGGAGGTGGGCCCCGGCCCCGGTGGACTCACGCGTGGCCTGCTGGCCGAGGGCGCGCGCCGGGTCGTGGCGGTGGAAAAGGATGGCCGCTGCATGGCCCCGCTGGCCGAGATCGCGGCGGCCTATCCCGGTCGGCTGGAGGTTCTGAATGCCGACGCGCTGGAGCTCGACTGGGCCGCGTATCTGACGCCGCCGGTCAAGATCGCGGCGAACCTGCCTTACAACGTGGGCACGGAATTGCTGGTGCGCTGGCTGACGCCGCCCGACTGGCCGCCGCTGTGGCAAAGCCTGACGCTGATGTTCCAGCGCGAGGTGGCCGACCGGATCGTGGCCGGGCCGGGATCGAAGACCTATGGGCGGCTGGCGGTGCTGGCGCAGTGGCGCGCGACCGCGAAGATCGTGCTGACCCTGCCGCCCGAGGCCTTCACGCCGCCGCCCAAGATCCATTCCGCCGTTGTGCACCTGGAAGCCCTGCCCGAGCCCCGATTCGAAGCCGACCCGAAGGTGTTGAATCGCGTTGTCGCGGCGGGCTTCAACCAGCGCCGCAAGATGCTGCGCGCGGCGCTGAAGGGCGTGGCCCCCGATATCGAGGATCGGATCGTCGCGGCGGGCTTGAAACCGACCGACCGGGCCGAACAGGTCCCGGTCGAGGGGTTTTGCGCGCTGGCCCGTGAAGTGGCGAAGGCCTAGATCGTTTCAGGGTCATATTGCATCGGTTTTCTCTGTCTCGCCCCAACCGGGGCGAACGCGAAAACCGATCCACTGTTTCAATGAAACCCTGACACGCTCGGACTATTCCGCCGCCTGCGGGCCACCTTGGTTCGAGGCATCGCCGCCATCATTGCCGCTGTCGGAAGTGCCCTCATCGGAGGTCTTCTTGGCCGGCTTGCGGGTGCGGGCGCGTTTCGGCTTGGGCGCGTTTTCCGGCGTGTCCACCAGGCCCGAGGGGCTGTCGCTGCCGGTGTCGATGACGGAATCGAAGGATTTGTCCTGATCCTGGCCGCCGCCTTGCTGATCGCCGCCCTGCCGGGAGGTGTTGGCCTCGGGCCGGTCGTCATTGCCGCCGCCCTGGTTGCCGCTGTCCTGGCCATTGTCGTCGTCGCGCTGCTGGCGGCGGGCCTGTGCCTGCGCCTGCTGCGCCTCCTGCTCGGCGCGCTTGGCGTCCTGTTCGCGCTGCGCCTCGCCCAACATCCGCGTGTAATGCTCGGCATGCTGCTGGAAGTTCTCGGCCGCGACCCGATCGTTCGACAATTGCGCGTCGCGGGTCAGCTGGTTGTACTTGTCGATGATCTGCTGCGGCGTGCCGCGCACCTTGCCTTCGGGGCCGGAACTGTCGAATACCCGATTGACGATATTGCCCATCGGCGAGCGGTTGCGGTTGCCCTTTGACCGCGAGCGGTTTTTAGATGATCTCATGGGTCTCGTATCTTTTCCAGTTAACCTGGGATAAAGTTCATTTCACGGGCGTGACGAAAACCTGTCGACGCGATCGCGAAACCATGTGGTCTGCGGTGTTCCCGGCGGTGTTCCCTGGCATGGTCTGACTGATCAGTTGGGGGTGACCGCGGGGGGCCGGAGATCAACCCCTCGCCACGACCGCATGGCGTCTTGTAATCACGCAACCTGCGGTGAAACAAGGCCAAACTGCGCGGATCGCGGCCAATTCGGTGCTTTTTGGCCGAAAACCGTGGCAGGAATGCCCTTTGCGCGGGTCACCGCCCAGGATTGCGGGCGATCACGACACGGTCTCTGCCATCCAGATCGGGGCGGATCTCGGGGTTTTCAAGCCCCGCCTCGGTAAAGAGGCGCGCGACCTGCGGGCCTTGCGTCGGTCCGATCTCGACCATGAGCGTGCCACCGGGGGCCAGATGCGCCGCCGCCCCCGCCGCGATCCGGCGATAGGCGGTGAGGCCATCGGCCCCGTCGGTCAGGGCCAGGTGCGGATCGTGATTGGCCACCTCGGGCGAGAGGCCCGCCATCTCCTGCGCCGCGATATAGGGCGGGTTGGAGACGATGAGGGGGAACGGGCCGGTGATCTCGGCGAACCAGTCCGAGCGGGTCAGCGTCAGACGCTCGGCCACGCCATGGCGCGCGGCGTTCTCGGTGGCGGTCTCAAGGCAGGCGGGATCCAGATCACTCGCTACCCCACGCGCCTCGGGCCATTGCGCCAGCAAGGTGACGGCAAGGATACCGGTGCCGGTGCCAAGGTCCAAGAGGCGCGGCAGGGGGCCAACCTCCAGCGCCGCCGCGATCAGGGTTTCGGTTTCCGGGCGCGGGTCCAGCGTGGCGGGGCTGACGATAAATTCGCGGCCCCAGAACACACGCCGCGCGAGGATGCGCGCGACGGGTTCGTTACGTGAACGCCGGTCCAGAAATTCCTGGAATCGCAGCATTTCACCTTCCGACACCACCCGGTCGGGCTCCAGCGACAGCCGCCCCACGGGCAGGCCCAACGCCTCGGCCAGCAAGAGCCGCGCATCGCGTGTGCCGCCGTCGATCTCCGACAGCGCCCGCGCACCTTGCGCCAAAGCCGCGCGCAGTGTGGTCATTGCATCTCGGCCAGCATCCGCGCCTGGTCGTCGGCAGTGAGCGCGTCGATGATCTCGTCCAGATCGCCCGCCATCACCTGGTCGAGCTTGTAGAGCGTCAGGTTGATGCGGTGATCGGTCAGGCGGCCTTGCGGGAAATTATAGGTCCGGATGCGTTCCGAGCGGTCGCCCGATCCGACCTGGGATTTGCGGCTGGCGGCGCGTGCGTCATCCATCCGCTGGCGTTCGAGATCGAAGAGCCGCGCGCGCAGCACGTTCATCGCGATCTCGCGGTTGCGATGCTGCGATTTCTCGGAGGAGGTGACGACGATGCCCGACGGGATATGCGTGATCCGCACCGCCGAATCCGTGGTGTTCACATGCTGCCCCCCCGCCCCGCTGGCGCGCATCGTGTCGATGCGGATATCGGTGGCGGGGATGTCGATATCGACCTCCTCGGCCTCGGGCAGCACGGCGACCGTGGCCGCCGAGGTGTGGATACGGCCACCGGATTCGGTGGTCGGCACGCGCTGGACGCGATGCACGCCGCTTTCGTATTTCAGCCGGGCGAAGACGTTCTCGCCGGTGATATGGCCGACCAGTTCCTTGATGCCGCCAAGCTCGGTCAGTTGTTCCTCGATGATCTCGAAGCGCCAGCCGCGCGCCTCGGCATAGCGCTGATACATGCGCAACAGGTCGCCCGCGAAGAGCGCCGCCTCATCGCCGCCGGTGCCGGGGCGGATCTCGATCATGGCGGGGCGGGCGTCGGCCTCGTCACGCGGCAGGAGGGCGATCTGCAAGGCCTGTTCGGCCTTGGGCAGGGCCTTGCGCAGGCGGGGCAGTTCCTCCTCCGCCAGGGGGGCCATTTCGGGATCGTCCAGCAGCGCTTCGGCTTCCTCGATCTCGGCTTGCAGGTCGTGGAAGGCCGCGATCTGTTCGACCACGGGCTTCAGCTCGGCATATTCGCGCGAGATGGCGGCGATTTCCTCTGCCCTGGGTCCGGCATTGAGCCGCGCTTCGAGATACTCGAAACGCTCGGTGATCTGGCGGAGGCGGTCGGCGGGCAGCATCAGCGTGATGTGACGCGGGGGGGCCGCGCGGTCAAGGCCCCTCGGCCTCAAGGGCGGCGACGATACGCGCCACCCGCGCGCGATTGGCGCCGAAGTCGGACTGGCCGAAGCGCGAGCGCGAGAAGATCGCGACACGGGTGCCGGAGCCCGCGGGCGTCAGCCTGATCGAGACCGCATCGGGAAAGCGCATGAGTGGCGTCCGCGCGACATAGGTGGCGTGCCCTTGGGCCAGGTCGCCAGCGATGCGGGTTGTGTACGGCAGGGACATCACGATGCGATGCAGGGCGACCGCCGCCTCCGGCGGGGAAAGGGGCGTGACATGGGCTGGCGCGTCGCTGTCCCGGTCGCGCAGGATATAGGCATTGGGCGTCGAGGGGCGCGACGCGGTTTCGGGGTCGACATGCCAGCGGGCGGGTTTCATCGGGGCCACGCGGATCATCAGCGCGAGACCTGCGACAAGGGCCAGGGCGATGAGGAGGATCTGGAGGGAAAGGCGCATGTCAGGACCGGGGGGCTTGGGATTGGGGGTGTCGAATTGCCTTCGGCAATCCGACCCGCCGGGGCTCTGCCCCGGACCCCGAGGTATTTGTGGCAAAATGAAAGATCATGGTGCGAGTTCCTTGACGGTGGCGCGCGCGATGATGCGTTCCTCGTCGGTGGGGATGACCAGGACGGGACAGGCGCCTGCGTGGATCTCGGCGGCGTTTTCCGCGTTGGCGGCGGGGTCGATGGCGAGGCCGAGGAAGCCGAGACGCTCCAGCGCGCGGGCGCGGATCGGGGCGGCGTTTTCCCCGATGCCGCCGGTGAAGACCAGCGCGTCGAGGCCGCCAAGGCTGGCGGTCATCGCGGCAATCTCGCGCGCCAGCGTGTAGACGTAGTAGTCGATCGCCTCCGCCGCCTCCGGGGCCTCCGAGGCCAGCAGGTCGCGCATGTCATGGCTGATGCCGGAGAGCCCCTTGAGGCCGCTCTCATGGTAGAGCAGCCGGGTCAGCGCGGCGGCACCCATGCCGTCCTCCTGCATCAGGTGCAAGAGCACGCCAGGGTCGATCCGGCCCGGACGTGTGCCCATGGCAAGGCCATCGAGCGCGGTGAACCCCATCGAGGTGGCGATGGAGCGGCCCCCGGACAGCGCGCAGAGCGAGGCCCCGTTGCCCAGATGCGCCACCACCACGCGGGCCTGCGCCAGATCGGGATACTCGCGCGCCAGCACGCCCGCGATATAGTCATAGCTGAGCCCGTGGAAGCCGTAACGCCGGATGCCGCGCGCATAGTAGTCGCGCGGCAGGGCGTAGGTATCGGCCACCCAGGGCTTGCCGCGATGAAAGGCGGTATCGAAGGCCGCGACCTGCACCGCGTCGGGGAAGGCGCCTCGCGCGGCGCGGATCGCGGCGAGGTTGTGGGGCTGGTGCAGGGGGGCGAGCGGCACCAGATCCTCCAACCGCGCCATCATGGCCGCATCGAGGCGCACCGGCGCGTCCAGATCAGGACCGCCATGCACCACCCGGTGACCGACGCCCGCGATCGCGCGGCCCGCCATATGTGGCGCCAGCGCCCCGAGGATCGCCTCCACGGCGGCTGCGTGGTCGGTGGGGCCAAGCTCCGTGCGGGTCTTCTCCGCGCCCTTGGGCGTGAGGGTCAGCGCGGCCTCGTCCCCGAGCGCGTCGACCTGGCCGGTGACCTCCTCGCGCGGCTCATCCGCAGCGGCAAAGAGCGCGAACTTGATCGAGGAGGAGCCCGCGTTGAGGGTGAGAACAAGGGTTGTCTCGGGGCTCATCTGGCGCGCGCCGCGTAGAGGCAGGCCAGCGCCGAGGAGGCGACCCGCGCGGGCACGCCATCGGTGCGGCTGGTCAGGATCACCGGCACGCTCGCGCCCACGACCACCCCCGCCGCCGTCGCGCCGGCAAGGTGGGTGAGCGCCTTGAACAGGATGTTGCCGGATTCGATATCGGGCACCAACAGGATATCGGCCAAGCCCGCGACCGGGCCGTCGATACCCTTGACGCGGGCAGCATCCGCGCTGAGGGCCAGATCCATCGCCATGGGCCCCTGCACCAGCCCGCCGGTGATCTCGCCCCGACCGGCCATGCGGGCCAGTTCCTCGGCCTCCAGCGACGACGGGATTGCCTCGACCGGCACGGTCACGGCGGAAAGCGCCGCCAGCTTCGGCGCGGCAATGCCGAGCGCGCCCGCCAGATCGAGCGCGTTTTGCGCAATCGACGCCTTGCAGGCCAGGTCTGGGGCCACGTTCAGCGCCGCATCGGTGATCAGGACAGGCCGGTCTATCCCTCTTATATCCATGACGAAGACATGGCTCATCCGGCCAGGGCCCCGCAGCCCGCCATCGCGGTGGACGATCGCCTCCAGCAGGTCATGGGTGCGCAGGTGGCCCTTCATCACGGCCCCTGCCCGCCCCTCATGGACCAGTGCCACCGCGCGGGCCGCCGCCGCCGGATGGTCGGCAATGTCGATCACCTCGATATCGTCCAGGGACGCCCCCAGGTCGCGCGCGAATTCCGTGATCAGCCCGGCCTTGCCGACCAGGATCGGCGCGATCAGCCCTGCATCGCGTGCCGCAAGCGCGCCCTCCAGCGAGCGGCGGTTTTCAGGCGCCACGACGGCCGTGGGCAGGGCGGGCAGCGGGCAGGCGGCCTCGATCAGGCGCGCAAGATGCGGATGGTCTGTCATGTCCGGGGGGCTTTCGATTGGGAAGGGATGTCAGGTGCCGACGGGCGCCAGCCGGATACCGGCGGTTTCCAGTCCGGCGCGCACGGTGCGCGCGATCTGCAAGGCGGCCTCGTTATCGCCATGCAGGCAGATCGTGTCGATGCGCGCGGGGATATGCGCGCCCGACTCCGCGATGATCGCGCCCGCCTGCACCATCTTGACGATGCGGCTTGCGGCATGGGCCGGGTCGTGGATCACGGCCCCCTCCCTGGCGCGGTCCACCAAAGTTGCGTCGTCGTTATAGGCGCGGTCGGCAAAGATCTCGCCCGCCCAACGGCACTTCAGCGCCTCGACGGCCTTTTGCTGCGCGGTGGCGGCGAGGATGAAAATGATCAGGTCGGGATCGACCGACAATGCCGCCTCGTAGCAGGCCCGCGCCATGGCCTCGTTTTCCGAGCACATGTTGGAGAGCGCCCCGTGCAGCTTGAAATGGCGCACCGATGCTCCCTGCGCCCGAGCCACACCCTGGATCGCGCCGACCTGGTAGCGGATCGCGGCCTGAAGGTCTTCGCGCCCCATCTGCATCCGGCGGCGGCCAAAGCCCTGCAGGTCGGGAAAGCCGGGATGCGCGCCGATGCCGACGCCGTGGGTATGGGCCACGCGGATGGTCTCAGCCATGACCGAGGGGTCGCCGGCATGAAACCCGCAGGCGATATTGGCCGAGGTCACGACACCCAGAATATCGTCATCGCGCCCCATCACCCAGGGCCCGAAGCTTTCGCCCATATCGGCATTCAGATCGACCTGCTCCGTCATCGCTCACTCCTCCGCTTTGGCCGAGACTACCCCGCCGACCAATTGATAGGACAGCAGATCGGGAATGTCATGCGGGTCGCGTATGCGGGGGGTCACGCCATCGGGCAGCGCCTTGCGATGCTTGGCCGCCGCCGCGCGCGCCTTGAGCGCCTCCTCCAGCTCCACGAAACGAAACCGCAGCGCCGTGCCGGGGGCGGCCTGCGCGACGCGGGGCAGATCGGCTGCGATCACCGTGGCGATGCGGGGATAGCCGCCCATGGTCTGGCATTCGGGCAGTAGGACAAAGGGCGCGCCGTCGCCGATCACCTGGATATCGCCCGGCACGATGATCTCGGACAGGATCGCCAGGTGCCCGTCTTGCGAGAACCCGTCGCCGTCATGGGCCATGCGCGCGCCCATGCGGCTGGCCCGCGCATCCTTGCGAAACTCGGTGGCCTCGAAGCGTCCCCGCGCATCATCGCTGAATTGATCGGTCTGGACGGAAGGAAGCACGCGGATCAGACCGCCCGAGAACCGGTCCTGTGCCGTCAGGGTCAGCCCGCCGGCATTGGGGGCGGGCTGCGCATCGAGGCGGGTGCCGGATGAAAGCGCCCCGCCGATCCCGCCCGCCAGATGCGCCGAACGCGCGCCGAGAATGGAGGGCGCATCCAGCCCCGCCACGCTGAGATAGCCGTAGCTGCCCGCGCTTGCGCCGCCGATCTCAAGCTCCGCCCCCTCGCGCAGCAGGTAACTGCCGGGCCAGTGCAGCCGCGCGCCGTCCAGACGGGCCTGCATCGGCGCGCCGGTCAGCGCGATCAGCAGATCGCCCCCTTCGGCCCGGAACCGCCCCCCCGCCCCGGCCATCTCGATCGCCAGCGCCTCCTCGGCCTGCATCCGCATCAGCGCCGCGCCCTCGGCCAGGGCCAGCGGATCCATCGCGCCCCCCCGCGAGAGGCCCGAGGCCAGGTATCCGGGTCGACCGAAATCCTGCAACGACAGCCCCGGCCCCGCCTTGACGATATGCAGGCGCACGCTCATTCCAGCGGCTCGGCCATGGCGTCGAGGCCGGTCTCCAAGCCCGCAACCGCGTCCTCGTATTCGGTGACGCTGACCGGGCGATACTGCACCTCGTCGCCCGCCTTCAGCGCGAAAGGCGCGTCGGCCCCCTGCCGGAAGCCGTCAAAGGCGGCCTGCCCGATCCAGCGCCAGCCGGTCTGGGTTTCGACCGGGAACATCACCATCTGCCGGATCGCGAGGCCGAGCCCGCCCTTGGGCACGCGCGGGGTCAACTCGGTCTTGCGGGCAATGTCGAAAGCGTCGGGCAGCTGCCCCAGATAGGGCAGCCCCGGCGCGAACCCGATGGTCAGCACGCGCAGGCGCGTGGCGGCAATCGCCTCGATGGCCGCGTCGGCGGTCATCCCGGCCATTTCGGCGGCTTCCTCCAGTTGCGGCCCGTGATCGCCGCCAAGGACCGCCGGAATGCGCCAGAGGCGGCGGCCCTCGGGCAACCCCGCCTCGTGCCAGTCCCGTGCCTCCAGAAGCGCGCAGACCCGATCCTCCAGCGTCGCGTGATCCAGCCGGTCGGGATCGAAGCGCAGGTAGACGGATTTCAGCGAGGTCGCGGTTTCCTCGACCGCGTCCCATGCCTCCGCCTCCACGGCGGCGCGGAAGGCCAGCACGGCGGCATTGGCGCGCATCGACAGCGCATCGTCGAAGGAGACCAGCAGGCTGGCCTCCCCCATCCGGCGCACCTGCGGAAACTCTGGCCGGGGCATCCTGGCGGGCTCCTCTTTTCCCTTGTTCCGGGCCATGGTGATCGCGATCGCGGGGCCGTGCAACCCGGTTGCGCCGATGGCCGCCCGCGCATTTTTCCCGGCCCCTCGCGCGCGCCCCTCTTGTGCCGCGCGCGGCAATCTCTTATCGACAGGCCCGGGCCGGTCTAGCTCAGCTGGTAGAGCGTCTGATTTGTAATCAGGGGGTCGGGGGTTCGAGTCCCTCGACCGGCACCATTTTCAAGTTCGCAACCATGACATTGACCGCCAGTGCGCGTGAATTTCGCGTGCTCCCGGCGCGCTTTTTACGTGGCACGCCCCCTGCCTTGCACAAGCCGATTGACATGCCTGAGTGAATCACTCAACTTTATCCCTATCGAACCGCAACCCGCAGCGAGGACGCCTCCGTCATGTCTGACACCCTGTCATTTCCCACCCCCGAGACCCGCGCCACCCCCCTGCCCTGTCACCGTGCCGAGGCGCTGACAAACGGGGGCAACCTGGCCGAAATCGCGCTTGGCGATCAGCTCTACCGGCTTCGGATCACCAAGGCCGGCAAGCTGATCCTGACCAAATGAGCCGGGTGCCCAGACATCGCGGCGGGGCTCCTGTCGGGACCATGCAGGAGCTTGGGCCCGTCGAGGCGGGTGCGGTGCTCTACCTGCGGCTCTGGTGTGACGGGGCTGCGTCGCAGGGCCAGGCACGGCGCGATTTCGTCACCGCCTTTGGCGCGGCGGAAGGCGTGGCCGTGGCCGACAGTCTCGATACCCTCTGCACGCTCTGCGCCCGCCACGGACGCCGCCCGCTGATGCGCCACGGCGTGACCTGCGCCTGCCTTGGCGGCGACGAATCCTCATTCGCCAATTTCATCCTGACCGCCAGCGAGGGCGACCGCGAGGATGCGATGTGGATCGCCACGACCCTGGTGCGCGCCGATATGGCCCCGGCCCTCGTCGCGCTGGCCGAAAGGTTCGGGTTGGCGCTGAAGCGGATGGCCTTGAGGACGCGGGCCGCACGGCTGCACTGAGGCGGCTCAGATCGCCGCCTCGATGCGCATGGCGCCGTTCTCCAGCCAGCCATCGACGCAGAACACGCTGCGGATATTGTCACGGGTCAGGACATCCGCCGGTCTGCCCGTGGCATGGGCGCGCCCGTCCTTCATCAGCGTCACCAGATCGCAGTAGCGCGCCGCCAGCGTCAGGTCGTGGAAGGTCGCCAGCACCGTCGCCCGCCGCCGCTTGATCTCATCGAGCAGGATCAACTGGTAGCACAGGTCGAGGTGGTTCGACGGCTCATCCAGCAAGAAGACCTGCGGGCCGCGCGCCAGAAGCTGCGCGATATGGGTCCGCTGACGTTCGCCCCCCGAGATGCGCGCGGCCTCGGTGTCGGACCGGTCGGACAGGCCGGCCTGCGCCAGGGCCGCGTCGATGCGGGCGGCACGCTCGGGCCCGGACAGCGGCAGGCCCATCATCCCGATCTCGATCACGTCGCGCACGCTGAGACCCTGGAACGTCCCCCCCTCCTGCACCAGCGCGCCGACCGTGCCCGCCCAGTCGGATTGCGGCCAATCGTGGATGGCGCGCCCGGCGATGCGCAGTTCTCCGGCGTCGATCCGCTGCGCCCGGTAGAGGCTGCGCAGCACGGTCGTCTTGCCTGCCCCGTTCGGGCCGAGCAGCCCGTGAAACTGACCCTCCGCGACATTGAGCGAGAACCCCGCCACGCGCGGCGCGCCGCCAAGGGTGACATGCAGGTCCGTGATCTCGATGGCGGGATCAGAAGGCAACGCGGACCCTCCGCAAGATGACGATGAAGGGCGGCGCCGCGAAAATCGCCAGCAGCACGCCAAGCGGCATTTCCTCAGGCGCCAGCACGATCCGGCAGAGCAGATCGACCACGACCAGCACCAGCGCGCCGAGGATCGCGGAAAGCGGGATCAAGCCGCCGTGCCGCCCGCCGACCAGAAGCCGCGCCATATGCGGCACGATCAGGCCGACGAAGCCGACAATCCCCACCGTGGCGACGGCCACGCCCGCCAGGAGCGCCACCGCGCAGAAGCTGACGATACGCTGCCGCCCGACCGCAACGCCAAGCGCCATCGCCCGCTCATCGCCCAGAAGCAGCGCGTCGAGGTTGCGCGCAGCCGTCAGCGACAGGACCAGCACCAGCGCAAAGGCCAGCCCCGGTGCCCAGAGATCGGGCCAGCCCGTGCCCGCCGCCGTGCCCATCAGCCAGCCAAGCGCGGATTGCGTTGCGTAGGGGTCGCCCACATACAGGAAGAACGCAGTCAGCGACTGGAACATCAGCGAGATCGCCACACCCGCCAGGATCACCACCAAGGGCGACAGGATCACGCCGCGCCGCATCGACAGGGCCAGCGTCATCGCAAAGGCCAGCACCGCGCCCAGAAACGCGATGACGGGAATGCCGAAGGTCGTGGCGATCCAGGGCGGCAGCCACAGAATCGCGCCGACCGCCGCCGCCGAGGCCCCCGAGGACAGGCCCATCAGGTAAGGATCGGCCAACGGGTTGTGCAGCACGGTCTGCATCAGCACGCCCGCCAGCGCCAGCCCCCCGCCGACCAGCGCCACCGCGATGACGCGCGGCATCCGCCATTCCCACAAGATGAGGCCAAGGCTGCGCGGCGCGGCCTCGGCCCGCATCAGCGCCGCGATCCGGTCGGCCCATGTTGCCTCGGCGGTGCCGAAAAACACGCCCGCCAGCATCGCAATCAGCAGCAGCACAAGCACCAGGCCCGGTATGATCGCGCGGCGGCTCATGGCCCTAGTTCAGCGCGTCGAGCTGCGCCGAGAGGTTGTCCAGCCCATCGGCGAATTGCATCCCCAAGACGGTTTGCGAAAAGGGGATGGTGACGAAACGGCCCGCTTGCACGGCGGACAGCTCCGACAGGACCGGGTCGGCCTCCATGTATTCGCGTTTCTCGGCGGCCGAGGACCAATCGGCCTCGATCAGCACGATCACATCCGGGTCGGCGGCGACCACGGCCTCCCAGGCCAGGTCGACCCATCGCCCTTCCAGATCGCCCGCGATATTGGTCAGGCCCACGGTTTCCACCAGCAGACCCGGCCCGCCGCAACAGCCGATGGAATAGGGCACCGCGTCGCCGCTGTCATAGATGAAGGCGCTTCTCCCGCGCCCCGCCTGCGCCAGCGCCGCCTCGGCCAGCCGCGCCTCGACCTGATCGATCAGCGTGGCCGCGCGTTCCTCGACCCCGAAAATGTCGCCGATCACCGCGATGTCGGTCAGGATCGGTTGCGTGGTCAGGCGCTGATCCTGCGGATGGGTGGCATCGCAGGAGGCGGCGACAAGATAGGTGCCGATGCCGAGGTCATGCCATTCCGCCTCGGCGCCCAGGTTATCCTCGGACCAGGCCGAGCCGAACCCCGCGAAGAGGAAATCGGGCTCCGCCGACAGCACCACCTCGCGCGCCGGGTAGCGCTCGGAGAGGACCGGGACAGAGTCATAGGCCCGCTGCCACTGCGGCAGGATGGCATCGTCCATATAGGCGGTGCCGACCATGGAGCGTTCGAGCCCAAGCGCCAGCATCACTTCGGTCGCCTGCTGGTTCAGCGTGATGGCACGGGTGGGGGCGGTGTCATAGGCGAATGTGCCGCCGCAGCTTTGAACCACGGCTTCCTGCGCAAGCGTGGGTGCGGCCAGCATGGCGGCGATCAGGAGGGTGGGTTTAAACGGGTTCATGGCAGTCTTTCCGGCTGAAGGTCTGGTATCGGGGAAGGGGTGCGCCGCCGCGCAGAACGGTCTGGACGAAGGCGCGCACGGCATCGGCATCGGGCAGAGAGAACCAGTCGCCTTGCGGATAAACGACAAGGGACGGCCCCGCATTGCAGGGGAAGAGGCAGCCCGTGGTGGTGACGAGGCAGTCGCGATCCAGCCCCGCGCGCCCGATCTCGGATTTCAGCAGCGCGGCGAGGTCCGGCGCATCGCGCAGGTGGCAGCGCGGGCCGGTGCAGACAAGGATATGGTGGCGATGCGCGGGAGGCGCGTCCCAGCCCTTGCCCCTTGCGCCTTGCGGGTCGGGCGGGATGGCGATGCGGGACGGTTTGGCGGTTGCGATGCTGGTCAGCACCGCCTCATCCGCCGCCGCGTCCTCGGCCATGAAGAGCGTCACGCCCGCGTTTTCGGCCCGCGACAGCCATTCCCCCGCCGCCCCCGGCAGCCAGGCCAAGAGGCTTTGCGACATCGGCAGGCCGAGCGGGCGCAGCGTGATCTCGCGCGCGCCCTGCCCCGCGAGGTCATCCAGCGCGCGCCACAGCCCCGCGCCCTCGCGTTCCAGCCGCACGACAGCGGCCTTGCCCGGCGTTTCGGCCAGCAATCTCCCGCTCATCCGCGCCAGCCGTCCGGCGCTGACATAAGCCTGAGAGATCAGATAAAGCGTTGCCTGCATGCTGCACCCCAACGGGGCGCCGCGCGCAAACAGGAAAGCAACTGGATCGCCATCGACTGTCTCCCCCGGGCACCCCGCCCGAAACGTTTCAACCAGGTGATGGCAGGTCTCCTGACTTCGCGGGTAGTCGCGCGGGGCCAACCTTCCCGGAGATCTCCTCCAGTGGCATATCTGGCCGCGCTCGCCGCTTACAGTTGCGGGGGCAGTTACGGATTCGGCGCGCTTTGGCTCCTCCTCACCGTATTCCCTTTTCATCCCCTGCGGCACGCTCAACCGCCGGGAAACCATCGCGGGCGACAACACGCGATTTGGGCCGCCGGGTCAAGGCGCAATCGGCCCCGATTTGGCGTGGATTGCGCGCGCCCGCACGGGTAGAGTGGCGCAAAAGCACAAGGCAGAACGGGCCGGGCAGCATGGCAAACCGCAAGGATTTCAACGTCGTCGTCGTCGGCCAGAACGGGCGGCTGCAATATGAGGCGGCGCTTTTCGCGGCCTCGTTCCGCGCCGCCAATCCGAAATTCAAGGGCAGGCTTTTCGTCGCCGAGCCGCAGCCGGGGCCGAAATGGTCCGGCAATCCGAAGATGGGCGACGGTGAGGTGCGCGCGCTGCTGGAGCGGCTCAAGGTCGAGATCGTGCCCTTCGAGGCGCGCCATTTCGGGCAGGACTACCCCTATGGCAACAAGATCGAGATGCTGTCGGCCCTGCCCAAGGGCGAGCCTTTCGTGTTCTTCGATACCGATACGCTGGTGCTGGACGACATCGCGCAGGTGCCCTTCGATTTCGACCGCCCCTCGGCGTCCCTCAAGGTGGAAGGCACCTGGCCGCAGATCGAGCTTTACGGGCCGGGCTACGGGGCGATCTGGAAATCGCTCTACGACCGGTTCGGGCTGGATTTCGAGAGCTCCCTGGATGAAAGCCAGCCCGATGAATACTGGCGCCGCTACCTCTATTTCAACGCCGGGTTCTTCTACTACACCTGCCCGCACGTATTCGGTGAACGTTTCCTGCATTACGCGCTGGAGATCCGCGACAACCCGCCCGAGGAGCTGGTCTGCCAGGTCATGGACCCGTGGCTTGACCAGGTCGCCCTGCCACTTGTGATCCATTCGCTCAGTGGCGGGCGTGAGGCGCTGGAGCCCGGTTGGCTGGACGGGCGCACCACCTGCCATTACCGGGTTCTGCCCTTGCTCTACGCCCGCGAATCCGACCGCGTGGTCAAGGTGCTGGAGGAGGTCACCTCGCCCAACTGGGTCAAGAAGGTGCTGAAAGGCTATGAGCCGATGCGGCGCATGATCTTCCAGGGCAAGGGCGCGAAAGCGCGGGCGCTCTTTGACCGCGCGGACCTGCCCCGGCGCGAACAGGCGATCCGAAACCGCCTGAAACGCGAGAAGCTGTGGTTGCGTTGATCACTTGGGCGCGTCGAGCCGGGTGACCGGTGCGGGCGTCTCGGGTGCCGGCCAATGCGGCGGAAACCTCGGCCCCCAATCGGCCAGGGCGGGGCCCGCGACAAGGGCCAGAAGGGCGGCGGTCAGGATCGTGCGTTTCATCTTGGACATCTCCATTCGGTTGCGGTGATGTCCCTGATCTGGGGGTCAGACCGGCCTTGGTCGCTCCGATTTCGAAATGGCGATGTGATTTTCGGGAACCGGCGCGGATTGTGCGGAATCGAGGAGCCGCGCGCGATACTCACTCGGGCTTTCGCCGGTCCGGTCGCGAAACGCCTTGTTGAACGGCCCGAGCGAGGCGAAGCCGCTGGCATAGGCGATCTCCAATATCGTGCGACGTGCCTGCGCGGGATCGGCCAGCGCCTCCTGCGCGGAATTGATCCGGTAGCTGTTGATGAAGGTCGGGAAGTTGCGAAAGCCGAGCCGCTGGTTGATGACGGCGCGCAGCCGATGTTCCGGCACCCCGATCTCGGCCCCGAGCGCGGCGATGGTCAGCCCTTCCCGCTTCCAGATGCCGCCCGCCATCGCGGCATTGAGGTCGTCGATCACCGCGGCGTCGATGGCGGCCTTGCGGCGGGTTTCCGGCACCGGGCGCGGCGCGGTTTCGCAGCACAGGTCGGCGGAGGGGTTCAACACCCAGAGCGCGAAGGCAAAGGACAGGGTCAGGAACGCGGCGGCCTGTAGCGGGTAGATGAAGAGCGGCAGGTCGATCTGCGCCTTGACCAGTTCCACGGACGTGACGGCCACCCCCAACAGCGCCATCGCGGCCAGGAAACCGGGACGGAACCGGCGGCGATGTTCCACCAGGTCGTTGCGCGCCGTGGTCAGGCCAAGCCAGAGCAGCGAGACATAGAGCCCCAGAAGCAGCAGCCCGCGCGCGATGTCCAGCGGCGGCCAGACGAGGCTGGCCAGGGACAGGGCCACGCCCGCCCCCGCCACGCCAAGCCAGGGCCAGCGGTCTTGCGGGGCGTCGAGGAAGATCTCGACCACCAGCCAGGAAAAGGCCAGCGGCAGCAGGATCGCGCCGCCCGTCAGCAACGGGCGCCAGCCATCGGGCAAATCGGCAATGCCGGGGGCCGAGCCGATCAGGTAGCTGGCCTTGGTCAGCATCAAGGCGGTCACCGGCCATCCGACGCGGCGCATCTCGGGCCGCGCCATCAGCGCCACGGCACACAGAAGCCCAAGGGCGATCGCCGCCCCGCGCAGGAACATGTCGGCATAGATCATGGGGCGTCCTTTCCGGGCCGATGGGGGCGGTTACGACTTACCTACTGGTTTCGAACATGGCGCGTCGATTCCGAAACGTCGCGGAAAAATTCCGGAATCGAGCGGCATTCGCCCCTGCGCAGCCCATGAAAAACCCTTCCGGGCACGGGGCTCGGAAGGGTCTGTTCAATTCGCGATCGCAGTGAGGGCCTCACCCCGCCGTGGCGGATTCGTCCTTCTTGCGCTCGGCATAGATCATCAGGGGCTGCGCGTCCGAGGTCACGGCCTCTTCGTTCACGACAACCTCTTCGACGCCATCGGTGCCGGGCAGGTCGAACATGGTGTCGAGCAGGATATCCTCCATGATCGAGCGCAGGCCACGCGCGCCGGTCTTGCGGGCGATGGCGCGCTTGGAGATCGCTTTCAGCGCGTCGTCGGTAAACTTCAGCCGCGCATCCTCAAGCTCGAACAGGCGCTGATACTGCTTGACCAGCGCGTTCTTGGGCTGCGTCAGGATGGTGACCAGCGCATCCTCGTCCAGATCCTCCAGCGTGGCAATCACCGGCAGACGCCCGACGAATTCCGGGATCAGGCCGAATTTCAGCAAATCCTCGGGTTCGAGATCCTTGAAGTATTCGCCCACCGACTTGTTGCTGTCGTCGCGCACATCGGCGCCGAAGCCCATGGCGCTGCCCTTGCCGCGCTGCGCGATGATCTTGTCGAGACCGGCGAAGGCGCCGCCGCAGATGAATAGGATATTCGTGGTATCGACCTGCAGGAATTCCTGCTGCGGATGCTTTCGCCCGCCCTGCGGCGGCACCGAGGCGACGGTGCCTTCCATGATCTTCAGAAGCGCCTGCTGCACCCCTTCCCCGCTCACGTCGCGGGTGATCGAGGGGTTGTCGGATTTCCGCGTGATCTTGTCGACCTCGTCGATATAGACGATGCCGCGCTGCGCCCGGTCGACATTGTATTCGCTGGCCTGCAGGAGCTTGAGGATGATGTTTTCGACATCCTCGCCCACGTAACCGGCCTCGGTCAGGGTCGTGGCATCGGCCATGGTAAACGGCACGTCGAGGATGCGCGCGAGCGTCTGCGCCAGCAGCGTCTTGCCGCAGCCGGTGGGGCCGATCAGCAGGATGTTGGATTTCGCCAGCTCGATCTCGGATTTCCCGGCATGGTTCAGGCGCTTGTAATGGTTGTGAACCGCGACCGAGAGCACCCGCTTGGCGTGCATCTGGCCGATCACGTAATCGTCCAGAACTTCGCAGATCTCCTTGGGCGCGGGCACGCCATCCGAGGATTTGAGGCCGGCCGACTTGGTCTCCTCGCGGATGATGTCCATGCACAGCTCGACACATTCGTCGCAGATGAACACCGTCGGTCCGGCGATCAGCTTGCGCACCTCGTGCTGGCTCTTGCCGCAGAAGCTGCAATAGAGCGTGTTTTTCGAGTCGCCGCCGGAAGAATTCGCCATGTCCAAAATACCTTTAGCCGGGTTTCGCTCTGTCATGTCGGGGGCGCTTGGCCGCGCCCGTCCCGTTCCTGTCGGGCAAGCCTAAAGCAGGCAAAACCGCACCACAACGTGAAAATGTATCGTTTTGCGCGCCATGGGGTTAACGCCTGCGTGATCCGCGAGGGGTCACGCAGGGCGCCCCGATATCAGCTTTCGACCGCGCTGCGATTCTCGACGATCTCGTCGATCAGGCCCCAGTCCTTGGCCTGTTCGGGATCCATGAAGTTGTCGCGTTCCAGCGCATCGACCACGGCCTCAAGCTTCTGGCCGGTGTGTTTCACATAGATCTGGTTCAGCCGGTCCTTGAGTTTCTGGGTCTCCTTGGCGTGGATCATGATATCCGTGGCCTGGCCCTGGTACCCGCCCGAGGGCTGGTGGACCATGATGCGGCTGTTGGGCAGCGAATAGCGCATCCCCGGCTCGCCCGCCGTCAGCAGCAGCGAGCCCATCGAGGCCGCCTGCCCCACCACCAGCGTGGAGATCTTCGGCTTGATATACTGCATCGTGTCATAGATCGACAGGCCGGAGGTCACGACGCCACCGGGGCTGTTGATATACATGCTGATTTCCTTGGACGGGTTCTCCGCCTCAAGATGCAAGAGCTGCGCCACGATCAGCGAACTCATGCCGTCATGCACGGGGCCGGACAGGAAGATGATCCGTTCCTTCAGCAGGCGCGAGAAAATGTCGTAGGCGCGTTCGCCGCGGCTGGTCTGTTCGACCACCATCGGGACCAGCGTGTTCATGTAAAACTCATGGGGATCTTGCATCGGGCCTGCCTCGGGTTTGGGTTGCTTGGCCTCGAATCCTATGTGCGCCCGCGGGGGGCTGCAAGGGGATGCGGTCGTGTTTTCCATGTCCTGAGACATGGGGGGCGGGCCGGTCAGCCGCCGCCAAGCCCCAGGATCGCGCCCCATTGCGGCAAAAGCCGCACGTTGTCGCATGGATCGGGCGGCGGCTCGGCTGCCGCGACGGCATCCACGGCCTCGACGCTGCGCACGCCGTCCTGGAAGGGCAGCAGGCGGCAGGCAGTCTGGAAGAGGTCGCCCTGCAACGGCTCGATCGCCCAGACCTGGCGCACCTCATTGCTGTCCCAGGACACGATGTGATCGCCCTCGGGCGTGAAATCGGCCCCGACGAAGGGCACCAGCGCGTCGCGTGAATGCGAAAACTGGTAAAGCTGCAGCCCGGTCTGCGTGTCCCAGACCCGCACCTGCCCGTCATCGGCGCCGGTGACCAAGAGCCTCTCATCCGACGACAGCGCCATCGAGGTGACGAACCCCTCGTGCAGCAGGCGGTTGTTGTAGAAGGGCGGCGCGCCGTCGCCCTCGTGGCGCAGCGCCAGCACGTTTTCCTGGTTCGGCAGGACCGAGATCCGGATCCCGGTCCCCTCCAGTTCCGCGCGCGAAGCATTGGCCCCGGCCTCGGTCGCGGAAATCACCGCCTCGACCATCTGGTTCGGGATCGTCGGCACCAGCAGGCCGGTGGAGACATCGAAAAGCCGCATCACCCCCGCCGCATCATGGGTCAGCACGAGATCGCCACGCGGCGAAAACCGCACCGTCTGCACCGGATCGCGGTGGCCCAGGAGGTTGAGGAGGATCTTGCCCGTCGGCACGTCATGCACCCGCGCGCGGTTGTCATCGGCCCCCACCACCATGCGCAGCCCGTCGGGCGAGAGGCCGAGGCCGAGGATGTTGACACCGCCGAGATAGAGCGCGCTCGGGGTCAGAAGCTCATCGAATGTGGTCAGATCCCAGGCCCCGACCTGGTTGCCCGATGCCGCCGCGACCGTGCTGCCATCGGCCGAGACCGACAGCGTCGTCACCGGCCCCGGCATCGGCAGCACATGCTCCAGCCCCGCGGACCGCCCGTCCAGCGCCGGGACCAGGTCGATCACGCGCAACGTCGGGCCCGCCGCGACCACCACGCGGGCGCTGTCGGGCACGAAGGAGAGCGCGGTGATATCGTCACCGAGGTCCAGCGGTTCGCGCAGCGCACGGCCCGAGATCAGCGAATGGAACCGCAGCTGGTTCGCCGCCGTCGCCACCACCAGCGTATCGCGATCGGGGCTGAGCGTGGCCGCCAGCACCCGCGCGGCCCCGCGATAGGGCATCCCCAACACGGAGCGGGTTTCGGGGTTCCAGACCGTGGCGCGGGTGTCGTGCAGCGCCAGGAACAGGCCCTGGTCCAGCAGCACGCGCGGGGCCACGTCCCTGTCGGGCATGGCCGGACCATCGGCCATCGCCGCGCCCGTCGCGGGATCATAGAGCATTGCATGGCCGTCCAGGCCGCCCGTGATCACCTGCCCCGATCCGGGCAGGAAGTCGATGAATTGCGCATGGGTGTCGGGCAGCGTGATCATGGCGCGCAGGCGCTGGCCCTGCACGGCGCGGCCAAGCTCTCCCAATACTTGCAGCCAGGCATCGTCGGCGCGGCAGAGCGACATCGCCGCGGCGGGCAGCATCAGGCGGATCGCGGCGACAGGCTCCAGCGTTTCCGCCTCGCTGGCCCAATCCCGCATGCTCTCGCATTGCCGGTTCGACAGCCAGAAAAAGCCGATGATCATCGCCGCCATGCTGAGCGCGCCGATGGTGAAGCTGCTGACCCATCTTGTGATCTTGCGGTGGCGCTGGCCTGCCCGCAGATAGGCGCGCTGTTCCTCGGTGGGTTCGGGCGCATCGCGCGGGCGCCGCTCGATCCAGCGCTGCATGTCCTTGAGTTCGCGCCCGCGCGGCTCCAGCCCCGCGCCGCTGGCCCATCGGCTTGCCAGTTCGCCGTATCGCGTATGGTCACGCACCCAGGCGATATCGCGATCCAGCGCCCGGTCGAGTCGGTTCAGTGCATTTTCCCGGTCGCCGCCGCGCCCGTAGAATCGGACATAGTTGATCTCGCGGATCTCGTCGGGAAGGATCGGGCCGACATCCTCGAAAGCGGCAGGCAGGAGGCGCTTGTTGAGCTCCAGCGCCAGGTGCATCTCCATCCGGCAGGCGGGGCTCTCGATCCAGTTGGGGCCGAGCACCGGCACCACCACGTCGGAGCCCTGGATCATCTCGCGGATGCGGGCGCTGATATGTTCGGCCTCGAAGATCCCCTCGCGGTCGATCAGGACGGGATGGCCCCGCTCACGCAGCGCGTCGCACAGGAAATCTGCGCGCTCCCGGTCCTTGTGGGAGTAGGAGATGAAGATTCGGGATCTCTCGGCCATCTCAGAACATCAAGCCCTGCGGATGCTGAAAAATCCAGCCCTTCACTGGTGTGGAAACCAGTTGTTTACCAATGGGTTGCGGCAGCATGGCATCACGGAGGCGTTGGAAATGTGAAAAAAAGAAACAAACGATTTCAAACATCTATCAGGAAATTTCTCGGTTTTCCACCCTTGCCTCTTGTTAGTGTATTTACAACACTTAAATAGGATGGCATAACGACACTCACCGGACGCAAGAGACCAGCGCCCTCCCCCCAACGCCGCCTCTTGCGGCCAGATGAAGAAAGGACAGATCCGATGACACTCCGCGCTCTGGCCTTGACCCTCGCCGCCCCCCTCGCGCTTGCCGTTTCCCTCACGGCAGGCGCGGCCCGGGCCGATTGCCCCACCTGGCAGTATGATGCCCGCGCCAATATTTCGGGCTCGGAGCAGCAATTTCGCGCCCCGCAGCGCTATGACGTGGTCGCCGGTGGCCGCGCCAATCTGAACGGCTGCCCGGTTCCGGGCACCGGCTTCGTCGCCGCCATCCCCGATTTCGAGCTGAATTACCAGTCCGTGCAGGGGGCCGACCTCAACCTTCGGGTCGAGAGCGCTTGCGACACCACGCTTCTGGTCAACACGGCCAATGCGACATGGTTTTTCGATGACGACACCGGCGGCGCATTGCAGCCGTCCCTCCGCCTGCCCCAGGCCGGTTCCGGCACGTATGACATCTGGGTCGGCACCTATTCGCCCGCGCTTTGCCAGGCCCAATTGATTGTAGAGGCGCGATGACCGCGCCACCCCGAGCTTAGGGAATTTCCCTACCCCAGACGACGATCCGTTTCTCCCTGTCCCCCCCCTCCCGGATCGTCCGGCCGGCCCTTTTCTGTCCCGAAGGGCCGGCCAACCCTATTGACGGACAGGGCATTTTCATGTGTTGATTCTACACATACGAATTGCCCGGGGACAGGGCCTTGGACGAAAGGGGCCGGAGGGCAAGAGCCGGCGATTTGAGCATATATGAGCTATACCTATGAGTTTCCGCATCCGGCGGTCACCGCCGACATCTGCATTTTTTCTATTCGCGACGGACGGCTGAACGTCCTCCTGATCCAGCGCCTCATCGAGCCGTTCAAGGACAGTTGGGCGATCCCCGGCGGCTTCATCAAGATGGATGAAGACCTGATCGAGGGTGCCGCGCGCGAGCTGGAGGAGGAAACCGGCGTCAAGGGCATGCCGCTGGAACAGCTCGGCGCCTATGGCAAGCCCGACCGCGACCCGCGCGAACGCGTGGTCACGGTCGCCTTCATGGCGCTGGTGCCGTCCGACACGATGATCCTGGCGGCCTCGACCGACGCGTCGGATGCGCAATGGTTCGACATGGACGAATTGCCGCCCCTGGCCTTCGACCACGACAAGATCCTGGCCGATGCGCGGGCGCGTCTGGCCGACAAGGTCACCAACCGGGTGACGGAAACCGCGCTGGCCGCGTTCCAGTTCCTGCCGAAGAAGTTTACCCTGGCGCAGGCGCAGGCCGTGTTCGAGACCTTGAAGGGCGAGCCGCTGGACAAGCGCAATTTCCGCAAATGGATCGCGGCGAACTGGGATCTGGAAGACCTGAAGGAAAAGACCAGCGGCGGGCGGCATCGCCCCGCCGCGCTCTATTCGCTCAAGACCTGACGGGTCAATCGCCTTTCAGGCGCGGGGCCAGGGCCGACAGGTCATAGCCCGCATTGCTCGTGGCTTTCAGGATGTCGTCGGGCGATTGCGTGCCCGCCTGCGACAGCGCCCAGAGGATCGCGCAGCGCGTGCCGCTGCGGCAATAGGCCAGCACCGGCGCCGGCAGCGCCTCCAGGAGCGCGCCGAATTCGGTGGCATCGCGGTCTTCCACCTGGCCCGAAATGACCGGCTGGAACCGCACCTCAAGCCCGTGCGCGCGGGCGGCCTCGGCGATGCGGTCGAACTCGGGCTGCTCCGCGCCTTCGCTGTCGGGCCGGTTGCACAGGATCGAGCGGAACCCGGCCTTGGCGATGGCGGGCACATCTTCGGGCGAGATCTGCGACGAAACGGCCAGATCGTCGGTGATCGGTTTGATATCCATGGCGGCTGGTCCTCCTAAGCGGGTGCAGCAACTGGCCTACCAGCCGCCCCGCACCATGCCAAGCCGTCTTGCCCCCGTTGTCAGCAGCCAGCGCGCCGCAAGGATACCCGCGATCAGCGCGGCAACGAACAGGATCACCTCGACCCGGCCCGTGCCAAGCGCAGGCAGGGCGCCGCCGGGGCAAAAGCCCGCGATGCCCCATCCGATGCCGAAGAGCGCCGATCCACCGAGCAGCCGCGCGTCGATCCGGCCCGGTGAGGGCACCAGGAACTCGCGATCCAGCAGCGGCCCGGAGCCACGCCGCAACACCAGCCGATAGCCCAGAAAGGTAACGACCAGCGCGCCCCCCATCACAAAAGCCAGGCTCGGATCCCATGTGCCCGCGACATCGAAGAAGTTCAGCACCTTGGCCGGGTTCGCCATGCCCGAGATCGAGATGCCGAGCCCGAAGATCGTGCCGATGAAATAGGCGGTCAGAAAACGCATCTGGCTTACCCTCCGATCACGTGGCGGATAACGAAAACGGTCAGCGCCGTTGCCGCCATGAAACTCAGCGTTGCGGCAATCGACCGGCTCGAGAGGCGCGCCATGCCGCAAACCCCGTGCCCCGAGGTGCAACCCGCCCCGAAGATCACGCCAAGCCCGACGATGAACCCGCCAACCAACAGCATCGGCGTCGAGACGGGAACCGTGACGGTCGGAAAGCCGCCCGTCACTGCAAGGTAGATCAGCGGCCCGGTGATCATTCCGGCAATCATCGCCGCGCGCCAGGCGAAATCATCGCGGCTGTCCGGCGCGAGGACACCGGACAGGATGCCGGTGGCCCCCAGGATCCGGCCAAGCGTCAGCATCAAGAGCACCGCCGCCGCCCCGATCAGGGCGCCTCCGAGCGTGCTGGCAAACGGCGTGAAAGCGGTGTCCATGGCGGTCTCCTTGTTTAGCTGTCACCGATATAACGGCGCGTGCAGCAGGGTTAAGCCGGACCGGGCCGGGAAAAGCGCGGCGCGGGGGCGGGTTCTGGAACGCCGTCCCGCGTCACGAAGGCGCCCCGCGCAACGGCATGGGGGTGGGTATGCGCCTCCCAGAACGGCAGGACGGGGGCGAAGCAGGCATCCGTGCCTTCCAGCAGGTCGCACCATTCGGCTTGCGTGCGGGTGGCGAAGAGCGCCGTCAGTTCCGCCTTCAGCACCGGCCAGGCCGCGCGGTCCATGTGCCGCTGCAGCCAGATCTCGGGCAAACCGGCCTTGTCGATCAGCACCTTCATGAAGGGGGTCTCGATCGCGCCGACCGAGACGAACTTGCCGTCGCTGCACGCGTAGCAGCCGTAGAAATGCGCCGCCCCGTCGAGAAAATTGGCCGCGCGCGCGTCCTGCCACCAGCCGGAGGCGCGCAGGGAATGGAACATCGACATCATCAGCGATGCCCCGTCGACCATCGCCGCATCGACCACCCGGCCCCGCCCCTCATGGATCGCGGCCAGCAGCCCCACGACCAGAAACAGCGCCCCGCCGCCATAATCGCCGACCAGGTTCAGCGGCACCGGCGGGGGCTGGTCCGCGGCCCCCATCGGATGCAGCGCGCCCGCCAGCGCGATGTAATTCAGGTCATGCCCCGCCGCATGGGCCAGCGGGCCCTCCTGCCCCCATCCGGTCATGCGGCCATAGGCCAGACGGGGGTTGAGCGCGTGACAGTCCGCGGGCCCCAGCCCGAGGCGTTCCATCACGCCGGGGCGGTTGCCCTCGATCAGCGCGTCGGCGCCGACAATCTCCTCCAGCGCGGCCTTGCGTCCGGCCTGCGTTTTCACGTCCAGTTCCACGAAGCGCTTGCCCCGGCGGCAGATATCGTGGCTGAGGCTGATCGACACGCCTCCGGGCCGGTCGATGGCCAGCACATCGGCCCCCATATCGGCCAGCATCATCCCTGCGAACGGACCGGGGCCAAGCCCCACCATCTCGACCACTTTCACACCTGCAAGCGGCCCGCGCCCATCACCCATTCACGTTCCCTCCGTCGATCACGCTGCGCCGGTCGGCCGAGGGCGCGATGCCGAACTGCTTGAGATAAGTCTTGGAAAAATGCCCTGAGTCCATGCCGAAATCGCGCGCGATCTCCTGCATCGGGCGGCGACCGTCGCGCACCTCGACCCGTGCCGCCTCCATCCGCATCGCGCGGTAGACGGGCTGCGGGGTGTCGCCAAGCTCACGCTCGAAAAGCCGCGACAACTGCCGTTCCGAAACCTGCACCCGCGCCGCGATGGCCGAAACGGCCAGGGGCTGGAACAGGTTCTCGCGCATCGCGCTCAGGCCGGCCAGCACCGTCTTGTGGCTGGTGTCATAGCGCTCCTCGACCGGCTCCAGCAGCGACCGGGCGACCTCGGCGCGTCTGGCGATGTCCTCCGCCGCCGCGATCCGTGCCTCGGCCAGCGCGTGGCGCATCAGCGCCGCCGCGCCGGTCGCGCGCGCCGTCGCCAGCCCCGGCGACCAGACAAAGGGGACATGGGAGATATCGACCCGGCGCGTCAGGCCGCGCAGGGCTTCAGCCAGGTCGGGATGGGCGGTGATCTGCGCGCCCGGTTCAAGCCCGAGCCGCGCCAGCAGCAGCACACCCGCGCCGATGGACCAAAGCACGATGCCGCGCCGCCGCGCCCGGCGCAGGACGACCAGTGCCGCCTCGACGGTCTCGGCCTCCTGATCCCGGCCCGCGAGGATGATCAGGATCGCGGTCTCCGCCGCCATCTCCTCGGCCCGCTGATCAGGGCGCAGGGCGATGCCGCAACTGGCGGACACGGGCGCCCCGTCAAGCCCCATGGTTGTGAAGGGGATATGCCGCGCCTCCTCGGCCAACACGCCCGCCGCGGCACCCAGCGCGGCAAGGTTGAAGCCGGGGAGCAGGAAGAAAGTGACATGGGCGGGCGTGGACATGAGGCAAACCCTAGAGCAGTTTGCGTTTGAATTGAATCGAAAGACGCTGCCTCGCCCTGCGGTCGAACGCGCCTTCCGATACTATCTGGATCGGACAAGACGCGAAATGCCGTAGCGACAGAGCGCAAGATCGCCAAGCTTGCGGATCGTCCCATCAGAGGCCCACGGGACGGGCGGCAACTATCAGGATCTCGCCCTGACCTGAGCCAATGGGCCAGGGGCAGTTGCCGCTTGATCCCCGGCCCGATCCGGTTTCTGTTGTGGCCCGACAAGGGAGGCGTCCACATGCAAACCGTTTTCGTGCAGATCCGCTGCAAACCCGGCACCACCTATGACGTGGCCTTCAAGATCGTGCTCAAGGAAATCCATGCCGAACTGTTCTCGACCAGCGGCGAATATGACCTGCTGGTCAAGCTGATCATCCCGAAAGAGGAGGATATCGGCCGCTACATCAACGAGAGGCTCGGCGATGTGGAGGGGATCGAACGCACCCTGACGACGCTGACCTTCAAGGCATTCTAGAGACAACCATAAAAGGGGAGATGACAATGAAGCTGAAAACACTGGGATTGGCCGCGCTGATGGCCTCCGCCGCGCAGATGGCATTTGCTGACGCCCATTCGCAAGGCGTCACCGTCGGCATGATCACCACGCTTTCGGGCGGCGGCGCGGGGCTTGGCATCGACGTGCGCGACGGCTTCATGCTGGCCATGGCGCAGGCGGGCCGCGACGATATCGAGGTCATCATCGAGGATGACGAACGCGCGCCGGACCGCGCCGTGCAACTGGCCGACCGGCTGATCCAGTCCGACGATGTGGACATCCTGACCGGCATCATCTGGTCCAACCTCGCCATGGCCGTGGTGCCCTCGGCGACTGCGCAGGGGCTCTTCTACCTCTCGCCCAATGCGGGGCCGTCGCAACTGGCGGGCGCGGGTTGTCATGAGAACTATTTCAACGTCGCCTGGCAGAATGACAACCTGCACGAGGCGGCGGGCGCTTACGCAAACACAGCAGGCTACACCAATTCCTTCATCCTCGCGCCGAACTACCCGGCGGGCCGCGACGCGCTGGCGGGCTATCAGCGCTTCTTTGAAGGCGATGTCGCCGAGGAGGTCTACACCCAGCTCGGCCAGAGCGATTATGCCGCCGAGATCAGCCAGATCCGCAATTCGGGCGCCGACAGCGTGTTCTTCTTCCTGCCCGGCGGCATGGGCATCTCCTTCATGCGCCAATACGCCGAATCCGGTGTCGATATTCCGCTCATTGGCCCCGCCTTCAGCTTTGACCAGGGCATCTTGCAGGCCGTGGGCGAGGCGGCCCTTGGCGTGCGCAACACCTCGCAATGGAACCGCGACCTGGACAACCCGGCCAACGTGGCCTTCGTCGAGAGCTTCCAGGCCGAATATGGCCGCCTGCCCTCGCTCTATGCCAGCCAGGGGTTCGACACCGCCAACCTGATGCTGAGCGCGCTGGACGTGGCGCACCCGAACGATGCCGACGCTTTCCGCGCGGCGCTGGAGGCGGCGGATTTCGATAGCGTGCGCGGCGATTTCACCTTCGGGCCGAACCATCACCCGATCCAGGATATCTATGTCCGCGAGGTGGTGATGGAAGGCGATGTGCTGACCAACTCGATCATCGGCGTGGCGCTGGAAGATCGCGGCGATGCCTATGCGGATCAGTGCCAGATGTGAGGCGTCTTGCAGGCGGGCCGCGCTTTGTGGCCCGCCTTATCCCTGATACCAGGCCATCAGCGCGCCGCGTTCGGGCGCGACCGAGGTGGCCATGCCTTCCGTGAACGCCTCGAACACCGGCTTGTTCAACCCGTTCAGCCCCACGATCACCGGAATCCCGCGCGTCAGCGCCATGCCGATCAGCGGGCGAAAGCCGCGCCCGTCGGCCTCCTGCTTGCCGAATTTGTTGATCACCAGAAGGTCGGCGCCAGCCTCCAGGCTCGCCTCGACCAACCCCGCCGCGCGCTCCAGCTCGGCGGCATCCAGACGGCAGCCGCGCGCGCCGGGGCCAAGATCCTGGCTGATGCGCAGCACCGGGCCGTCGGGCAGCACCTCGACATCCATGTCGCAGGGCTTGCCGGGGCCGCAATCGCTGTTGGTCTGGACGATCCCCGCGACCCGCACCCCCTGCCCCATCAGCGCATGGGCAAAGCCGTGCAACACCAGGTCCAGGTCGCCACGCCCCGGCGAGATGACATATCCGATCTTCATGAACCGCCCTTCCGTTACGCGTCGGCGCTGATGTTTTAGGCGCGGCGGGGGGTGTTGTCACGCGGCTTGCGGGGCGCGCTGTTGCTATCGTGCGGGAATTCCTCAATGCTCAGGCGATGACTGACGCAAAACCCTGTTTTGACGAGATGTTGGTGGGCGGCGACCGCGCCCGGCAACCCTATGAGGCTTATTTTCGCTGGTTCCAGCAGGAAAACATCAAGGATCTGCGCCGCAAGTCCACCCAGGCCGAGGAATTCTTTCGCCGCATCGGCATCACCTTCAATGTCTACGGCCAGGACGAGGCGGATGAGCGTCTGATCCCTTTCGACATCGTCCCGCGCATCATCGGCGGCCGGGAATGGGCCGCGCTGGAACGCGGGATCGAGCAGCGGGTGCGCGCGCTCAACGCCTTTCTTTATGACATCTACCACCGGCAGGAGATCCTGCGTGCGGGCCGCGTCCCGCGTGAGATCATCGCCCGCAACGCCGCCTACCTGCCCGAGATGATCGGCGTAAACCCGCCCGGCGGGGTCTATACCCATATCGTCGGCACCGACCTCGTGCGCACCGGCGAGAACGAGTTCTACGTGCTGGAAGATAACGCGCGCACCCCCTCGGGCGTCAGCTACATGCTGGAAAACCGGGAAACCATGTTGCAGATGTTCCCCGAGCTTTTCGCCAAGCTCAAGGTGCGCCCGGTCGGCAATTACCCGCAGATGCTGCGCCGCTCGCTTGCCGCCTGCGCCCCGCCCGATCCGGGCAACCCCAAGCCGTGCATCGCCGTCCTGACCCCCGGCATCCACAACTCGGCCTATTTCGAACATTCCTTCCTGGCCGATCAGATGGGGGTGGAGCTGGTCGAAAGCACCGATCTGCGGATCGAGGATGGCCGCGTCGCCATGCGCACCACCGAAGGGTTCAAGCCCGTCGACGTAATCTACCGGCGCATCGACGATGACTATCTCGATCCCCTGACCTTCAACCCCGAAAGCCTGTTGGGCGTCCCCGGCATCATGGATGTCTACCGCGCGGGGCGCATCACCATCGCCAACGCACCCGGCACCGGCATCTCTGACGACAAGGCGCTCTATTCCTACATGCCCGAAATCGTCGAGTTCTATACCGGCGAACGCGCGATCCTGAAGAACGTGCCGACCTGGCGCTGCTCGGAGCCCGACGCGCTGGCTTATGTGCTGGAAAACCTCAAGGATCTCGTGGTCAAGGAGGTGCATGGCTCGGGCGGCTACGGGATGCTGGTGGGCCCTGCCGCCAGCCGCAAGGAACTGGCCAGTTTCGCCGCCAAGCTGCGCGCGCGCCCCGGCAATTACATCGCGCAGCCGACGCTGGCGCTGTCCACCGTGCCGGTGCTGACCAAGGCGGGGCTGGCACCGCGCCATGTCGATCTGCGCCCTTACGTCCTGGTCTCGCCCGACCGGGTGGAAATGGCGCCGGGCGGCCTGACGCGGGTGGCGCTCAGGAAAGGCTCGCTGGTGGTCAATTCCAGCCAGGGCGGCGGCACCAAGGACACCTGGGTGTTGGGGGATTAAGCCATGATGCTGGGAAAAACCGCTGGCGGGCTGTTCTGGATGTTCCGCTATCTCGAACGCGCCGAGAACACCGCCCGCCTGCTGGAGGCGGGATGGCGCATCGCGCTGACCGCCGCCGACGACGAGGGCGAGAACGAGTGGGAATCGGTCATCACCACCGCGGGCATCAAGCCGGGTTATGAGGCCAGGCATGACAGCTATGACGCGGAGAACGTGATCGACTACCTGTTGCGCGACCAGGGCAACCCGTCCTCGGTCATGTCCTGCATCGCGGCGGCGCGCAGCAACGGGCGGCTGGTGCGCACGGCGCTGTCCTCCGAGGTCTGGGAGGCCACCAACGAGACCTGGATGGTGCTGAAGAAGGCGCTGGCGCGACCTGTCTCGGAGCGCCAGTTGCACGAGACGCTGATGCTGGTGCGCAACCGCTCCTCGATGGTGCGCGGCGCGCTGCACGGCACCATGCTGCGCAACGACATCTTCTCGTTCTCGCATATCGGCACCTATGTCGAACGCGCCGACAACACCGCGCGCATCCTGGATGTGAAATACTATGTCCTCCTGCCCTCGATGGCGCATGTCGGCGGCTCCATCGACAATGTGCAATGGGATGTGATCCTGCGCTCGGTCTCGGCGGCGCGCTCCTATCGCTGGCTCAATGGCGGTGAGATGTCGCCGCTCTCGATCGCCGATTTCCTGATCCTCGATCTGCGGATGCCGCGCTCGCTGGCCTTTTGCCAGTTGAAGATCGGCGAAAGCCTTGCGCGGCTGGAACAGAATTACGGCCAGCGCCACCCCTGTCACGATCTGGCGCGAAGAAACGCCGAACGGCTGGAGGAGGTCACCATCGAGATGATCTTCGACGAGGGCGTGCACGAGTTCCTGAGGGCCTGCATCACTGACAACGCGACCCTGGCCGGCCAGATCCAGGTCGATTACCGGTTCAACGAATGAGCGTGCCCATGCACCTGAAGATCACCCACAAGACGACCTACAGCTATGACGAACCCGTCGCCTATGCGTTGCAGCAATTGCGCCTGACGCCGCGCAGCGGTGCGGGGCAGAAGGTGCTGGACTGGTCGATGCAGATCACCGGCGCGACCCGGCAGCTTGGCTTCGACGATCAATACGGCAATGTCACCGAGCTTCTGAAGGCCGATCCCGGCACCGCGCGGATCGAGATCGTCAGCGAAGGCACGGTCGAGGTCGCGGACAATAACGGCGTCGTCGGCAAGCATCGCGGGCTGGCCCCGCTCTGGCTGTTCGAGGCGTCGACCCCGATGACCGCGCCCGGGCCGCTGGTGCAGGCCCTTGCCGATGCGGTCGCGGCTGAGACGGACGGGGCGGATGCGCTCGACCGGCTGCATGCGCTGTCGGCCCGGATCGGCGGGCAGGTCACCTATGAGACGGGCCGCACCGACAGCGACACCACCGCCGAGGGCGCGTTGCAGGCGGGCCACGGCGTCTGCCAGGACCACGCCCATATCATGATCTCGGCGGCCCGCCAGATGGGCCACCCGGCGCGCTACGTCTCGGGCTACCTGATGATGAACGACCGTATCGACCAGGATGCCAGCCACGCCTGGTGCGAGGTCTGGACCGAGGCGCTTGGATGGGTCGGCTTCGACGTGTCGAACGGCATTTCCCCAGATGCCCGCTATGTCCGGGTCGCCATCGGGCGCGATTACCGCGATGCGATGCCGATCATGGGTATTCGTCGCGGCCCCGGCCAGGAGGCGCTGCAAGTTCACTTGCAAGTGCAGCAATAGCAGGCGTAGAAGGCGCGACCCTCTTTCACAAAGGAACGCGCGCATGACCTATTGCGTGGGGCTGAAACTCAATCGCGGGCTGGTCTTCATGTCCGACACCCGCACCAATTCGGGCGTCGACAATATCTCGACCTTCCGCAAGATGTTCCATTTCGACGTGGCGGGCGACCGCTCGATCACGTTGATGACGGCGGGCAACCTGGCCACCACGCAGGCGGTTATCAGCCTGCTGGAAGAGCGGTCCAAGGAACCCGGCGCGCGCAATCCCGGCATCTATCAGTGTGAATCGATGTTCCAGGTCGCGACCCTGGTGGGCGAGACCCTGAAAGAGGTCATCGCCACCCATTCCGAGGAAGGCCAGAAGGCCGACGCCGCTTTCGGCGCCACGATCATCCTGGGCGGCCAGGTCGGCGAGGGCGAGCCGCGGCTTTTCCTGGTTTACCCCGAGGGCAATTTCATCGAGGCCAGCGAGGACACCGCCTATTTCCAGATCGGCGAGACCAAGTACGGCCGCCCGATCCTGGTGCGCGCCTTCAACCCCGACATGTCCTTCGAGGATGCGGTGAAGCTCTTGCTGGTCTCGTTCGATTCCACGATCAAGGCCAACCTCTCGGTCAGCCTGCCGCTGGATCTGCATGTCTACGAGGCCGGATCCCTGACCAGGGGCCGCGTCCTGCGCATCGCGGAAGGCGACCCCTATTTCGAGGAAATCTCCTCGGGGTGGGGCGTGGCCCTGCGCAATGCCTTCGCGGGACTGCCGGATTTCCGCTTTCCCTGATCGCCCCGATTGCCCGATCCCGGCAGGGCCGGAGGGCGGCGTCGGGGGCGAAAAAATCCGCCCCCAAAGCATCGACATTGCCGCATGGCGCGTTAGGGTATGGGCAAAGACCGGGGGGCACGTCCCCCATGCCAACCCTCAAGGTAGCCTCATGCAATATCACACCCCACCCAGTTTCGAGGAGGCGAGCAGGATCGCCGCATCAGCCTCCGGCACCACGCGGTTTCTGGCAGGCGGCACCGATGTTCTGGTGCAGTTGCGCTCGGACCTGGTGACGCCCGACGACCTCATCGACGTCAAGCACATCCCCGGCGTGAAGGAGATCGCGCGCCAGGAGGATGGCGGCTGGCGCATCGGCGTCGCGGTCGCGGGCGCCGAGATGACGGAACATCCCGACCTGGGCCGCGACTGGCCCGGTATCGTCGAGGGCATGGACCTGATCGGCTCGACCCAGATCCAGGGCCGCGCGACGCTGGTGGGCAACCTCTGCAACGGCTCGCCCGCCGCCGATGGCGTGCCAGCCCTCGTCGCCGCCGGGGCCAGCGTGACCGTGACCGGCCCGAACGGGGCCCGCGACGTGGCCGTGGCCGACATCCCGACCGGGCCGGGCAAGACCTGCCTTGAAAAGGGCGAGGTGATTTCCGCCCTCAACATCCCGGCGCGGGGCGAGAATGGTGGCGACGCCTATCTGCGCTTCATCCCGCGCACGGAAATGGACATCGCCGTTGTCGGCTGCGCCGTGAACCTGCGCGTGGACGGCGACACCATCACCGAGGCCCGCGTGGTCCTGGGCGCCGTCGCCCCCACCATCCGCGCGGTGCAGGCCTGCGCCGACGCACTCATCGGCACCACGCTGGACGACGCAGCACTGGAGGCGCTGGACAAGGCCGCCCGCGCCGCCTGCGAGCCCATCGACGACAAGCGCGGCACGGTCGAGTTCCGCACCGATGTGGCCGGCGTCCTGGCCCGCCGCGCTGCCAAGATCGCCTATGCCCGCGCCAAGGGAGAACAGTCATGAGCAAGATCCACGTCACCACCAAGGTCAACGGCGACGAGGTCGAATACCTCTGCGAGCCGCGCGAGACGCTGCTGGATTGCCTGCGCGACCATCTCGACCTGACCGGGGCAAAGGAAGGCTGCGGCACCGGAGATTGCGGGGCCTGCTCGGTCACGATGGACGGTCGCCTTGTCTGCTCCTGCCTGGTCCTCGGGGCCGAGGCGCAAGGAAAGGAGATCGCCACCATCGAGGGCATGGCCGAGGATGGCGCATTACACCCGCTGCAGCGCAAGTTCATCGAACATGCCGCGCTGCAATGCGGGATCTGCACGCCGGGTATCCTGGTCGCGGCGAAATCGCTGCTGGAGAAGAACCCCGACCCGACGGAAACGGAAATGCGCTACTGGCTGGCCGGCAACCTTTGCCGCTGCACCGGCTATGACAAGATCATCCGCGCCGTGATGGATGCGGCGGCGGAAATGCGGGAGGCGTCGTAATGGCACTGGACGGACCCAAGCAGGACTTCAAATATATCGGCACCCGGCCCGACCGGCCCGATGGCTGGGACAAGGTCACCGGCAAGGCCCGCTTCGGCGCGGATTTCTCGATGCCCGGCATGCTGCACGGCGCGATCCTGCGCAGCCCGCATGCACATGCGAAAATCATCAAGATCGACGCGACCAAGGCGCTGGCGCTGAAGGGCGTCAAGGCCGTGGTGACGCGGGCCGACTTCCCCGAGGGGCTGGAAGGCGAGGACTGGAATATCCAGGAAAACGTGATGGCGGGGGAAAAGGCGCTCTATGACGGGCACGCTGTTGCCGCCGTCGCCGCCACGTCGCAACTGATTGCCCGCGACGCGCTGAAGCTGATCGAGGTGGAATACGAGGTTCTGCCCCATGTCACCGATGTGGACAAGGCGATGGCCGAGGATGCCCCGGTAATCCGCGAGGGCGCGGCCGATTACTCGGTGCCCGAGGGGATGCACCCCAATGTGGTGCGCTACATGGAATCGGGGCGCGGCGACCTGGAAAAGGGCTTTGCCGAGGCCGACCTGGTGATTGAGGAAAGCTTCACCACCGAAGCCGCGCATCAGGGCTATATCGAGCCGCATGCCTGCGTCGCCAACCTGGGCGCGGATGGCAAGGGCGACCTGTGGTGCTGCACGCAGGGCCATTGGTTCGTGCGCCAGATGTGCACCGCTGTCCTCGGACTGGAGGCCACGCAACTGCGCGTCACACCGTCGGAAATCGGCGGCGGCTTCGGCGGCAAGACCACCGTGTTCATCGACCCCGTGGCGCTGGCGCTCAGCCGCAAGGCGGGCCGTCCGGTCAAGCTGGTGATGAGCCGCTCGGAGGTCTTGCGCGCCACCGGGCCGACCGCGTCCGCGTCGATGGATATCAAGATGGGCATGACCAAGGAGGGCAAGATCACGGCGGCCTCCGGCACCTTCCGGATGCAGGGCGGGGCCTTCCCCGGCGCGCCGGTCGATGTGACGACGATGCTGGCCTTTGCCAATTACGACATCGAACATGTGCATCATGTCGGCTATGACGTGATGACCAACCGCCCGAAACAGGCCGCCTACCGCGCGCCCGGTGCGCCGATGGGGGCCTTTGCCACCGAAAGCGTGCTGGATGAGCTCTGCCGTGGCTTGGGTCTCGACCCCATCGAGACGCGGCTGAAAAACGCGGTCAAGGAAGGCACGCCCGCCACTTTCGGTCCCAAGTTTCCGCCCGTCGGCCTGATCGAGACGCTGGAGGAAGCCCGCGCGCATCCGAATTATTCGGTCAAGCTCGGCCCCAACCAGGGGCGCGGCGTCGCCTCGGGCTACTGGATGAACTGGGGCGGGGAAACCTCGGCCTCGGTCGCGATCGGCGATGACGGCTCGGTCCAGGTCTCGATCGGCACGGTCGATATCGGCGGCAGCCGTGCGTCCATGGCGTTGATGGCGGCGGAAGCCTTTGGTATTCCTTACGAAAACGTGCGCGTCTCCATCGCCGATACCGGCTCGCTCGGCATCAACGAGCCGACCCATGGCAGCCGCGCCACCTTCGCCAGCGGCCTCGCCATCATCGAGGCCTCGCGTGAGGCAACCCGAAAACTCTGCCAGCGCGCCGCCGACAAATGGGGCATCGACGCCGACGCCGTGACCTGGGAGGACGGCTGCGCCAAACCCTCCGGCCCCAATGCGGGTGAGTTCGATCCGCTGACCATTGCCGAGATCGCGGCCGAGATGGGCAGCACGGGCGGGCCGATCTCGGGCCATCACGAAAGCACGCCGGACGGGTTCGGCGGCAGTTTCGGTACCCATGTCGTCGATGTCGAGGTCGATCCCGAAACCGGGCGCACCACGATCCTGCGCTACCTGGTGGTGCAGGATGCGGGCAAGGCGATCCACCCGGCTTATGTCGAGGGCCAGTTCCAGGGCGGCGCGGTGCAGGGCATCGGCTGGACGCTGAACGAGGAATATATCTACGGCGAGGATGGGCGGCTGCAAAACCCCATCTTCCTGGATTACCGCGTGCCCGTGGCCTCGGATCTGCCGATGATCGACACCGTCATCGTCGAGGTGCCGAACCCCGGCCACCCCTACGGCGTGCGCGGTGTGGGCGAGACCGGGATCACCCCGCCCCTGCCCGCCATCGCCAACGCGGTGCGTGACGCCATCGGGGTGCGGATGAAGAAATTGCCGCTGACGCCGCCCCGCGTCCTGGCCGCAATCAAGGCGCGGGACTGATGGTTCAGGTGCATCTCTGGTCGGGGCTGCGGCCCCTGGTCGACGGTCGCGAGGTCGTTGAAGTGGAGGGCGAGACGGTCGGGCAATTGCTGGACAATCTGGTGAAGGATTATCCCGGCCTCAAGCCTGCCATCGACAAGGGTGTTTCGATCTCGGTCGATGGGCAGATCATCCCGAAAAGCCGCGGCGTCAAGGTGAAGGACAGCTCGGAAGTCTTTCTTTTGCAACGGTTATATGCGGGGTAAGCGCTCGGTCGACCGAGCGCGTATGCGGCCCGTCAGGTCGTCGGCACGATCCAGTCCGGCACGATGCCCGAACGCGTGATGTAGGGGCCCACATCGCGCCCCCGAAACAGCCCATGATCGGTGATCAGCACCGTCTTCAGCCCCGCCGCCGCACCCCCCAGGACATCCGTATGCAGCGTGTCGCCGACCATGGCGATGCGGGATCTCTCGATGCCACCCAGCCGCGCGAGGGCCGCGTCGAAGGCATTGCGATGCGGTTTGCCGAAAAAGCGCGGCGCGAGGCCAGTGGCCTCGGCGATACCTTCCGCGAAATGGCCGGGTTCCAGCGTCAAACCACCCTCACGCGGGGCGACGAGGTCGGGATTGGCGACGATCAAGGGGCGCGGATCATCGCGTAACGCCTTGATAAGACGGTCGTTCTCGGACTCACCCCATCCCGTGCTCGACAAAAGGACAAAGCCGCCCGCGCTGGCGAAGAGGCGCGGGTCATCCTGCACCCGCCACAGAGGCACGGGGCTATCGTCGAACCTGTCCTCCGGCGCGGCGGCGGCGGCCCAGATCGTGCCATCCGGCAAAGGCGGCAGGTTGGCGAAGGCCACGTCGCGGCTGGAAATCACCTCCTCCGCGCTGAAATCGAAGCCGAGCCGGGCGTATTTTTCCACCGCCTCGGCCTTCGTGTAGCTGGCGGCATTTGTCAGTACGATCAAGCGCTTACCTTGGTTGCGAAGCTGTCCCATGCGGTCGATGGCACCGGGGATGGCGGTCTCGCCCCGGTTCAGCACTCCGAAGGCGTCGAGGATGAAGGCATCGACATGTTCCGCGACCTCGCCAAGATGCGCGGCGGGGCGGGAGGAGGCCGCAAACGTGGCCGCAGGCGCACGCGGGCGGATCGCCTCGTAACGCGCGAAGGCCCAATCTGCGGTGACGTCACGCATGAATATCGTCGCGCCAGCTGAGGCCACGGGCCAGCAGCAGACGTTGCGCGCGGGCCGGGTAGTCGGTTATCAGGCCGTCGACGCCCGCGTCAATGGCGGCGGTGATCTCCTCGGGCGTGTTCACCGTCCAGGCGTTGACGATGAGGCCCCTGTCTTGCGCGCGGGCGACCTCTTTTGCCGTGATATCCGTATGATAGGGCGACCAGACCGCGCCACCGAGATCGGCGATGAGGTCGGGCAGCGAGCCGCCCGCGTCGCTGCGCGAGGCACCCGCCATCCACTCCGAGCCGTCGAGGATATTGGGGTCCATCGGCGGGGTCTCGCGGTCCAGATAGGACAGGTGCGAGCGCGGGATTTCGGGGGCTACCCGCTTGAGTTCCTTCAGGAGTCTCCAATCGAAGCTCTGCACGATCACACGGTTTTCAAGCGAAGAGCGCTGCAAAACCGAAAGCACGCCCGCTACGTAATCTGCAATCGGCGGCGTGTGTTCCGGGTGGGCCGGGTTGCTCTTGATCTCGATATTGAGCCAGCAATCTGCGTAAGGCTCGGTGCTGACCAGCGCGGCGAGCTCGGCCAATGTCGGCACGCAGACGCCGCTGAGGAAGGCCTGGTCGGAGTAGCGCCCCCCATATGCTGTGTCTGGACGCAACCCGCCCACATCATGCGCCTGCAATGCCGCGAGCGAGAGGCCACGGATGGCAGGCCCTTCGCCCTCCAGCCAGCGCCCGTCCAGGCGGGTTGCGGCTGCCATCAGGCGGGGGTTGTGGGTCAGGACGGGGATGTTGTCGGCGGTCATCAACACGTCGATCTCGACGATTTCTATCCCGATATCGAAGCAATGCCGGAACCCGATCAGGGTGTTTTCCGGCAGCACTCCGCGCGCGCCGCGATGGCCGTGGATGCGAACCAGACCGGGGGCCTTGCGCAGGGGGGCAAGCGGGTCGGACATCGGAAGAATTACGCCTCGATCCGCTTTTCCGTTGCAGGATCAAAGAGATGCAGGGCGCGCTCGGGCGCGTCAAAGCGCACGGTTTCACCGACCTCGACCACGGATATGCCGTTCAGGCTGGCCACGATCTGCTGGTCACTGCCCTCCAATGGCCCATGCAGAAGCGTGACACCGCCCAGATGTTCCAGCACCTCGACCTGCATCGAAATCGCGCCGTCCTCGTCGTTGCGCACGAGATGTTCGGGCCGGATTCCGACAAGGATGTCAGCTTTTCTTGACAGGTTTGTCCGGATTTTGGCGCCGCCCGGCAGGATCAGGTCGCCGCCATCGGAATGGCCGGCGATGAAGTTCATCGCGGGGCTGCCGATGAAGCCCGCCACGAAGACGGAGGCGGGACGCTCATACAGCTCGATCGGGGTGCCGAACTGTTCGACATAGCCGCCATTGAGCACCATCAGCCGGTCGCCCAGGGTCATCGCCTCGACCTGGTCGTGCGTGACGAAGATCGAGGTCACGCCGAGGCGCTTTTGCAGCTTGCGGATCTCCAGCCGCATCTGCACGCGCAGCTTGGCGTCGAGGTTGGACAGCGGCTCGTCAAACAGGAACACCTGCGGGTCGCGGACGATGGCGCGGCCCATGGCGACGCGCTGGCGCTGACCACCGGAGAGCTGGCGCGGCTTGCGGTCCAGATAGGCGCCGATTTCGAGGATATCGGCGGCCTCTTCGACCCTCCGCGTGATCTCCTCTTTCGGTTTGCCCCGAATTTTCAACCCGTAGGCCATGTTCTGGCGCACCGACATATGCGGGTAGAGCGCGTAATTCTGGAACACCATGGCGATGTCGCGGTTGGCGGGCTCCAGGTCATTGACCCGTTTGCCCGAAATCATCACGTCGCCCGAGGTCACGCTTTCCAGCCCCGCGACCATGCGCAAAAGCGTGGACTTGCCGCAGCCCGAGGGGCCGACGATGACGACAAACTCGCCATCCTCGATCTCGGCCTCGATATGGTGCAGCACCTCGGTGGACCCGTATTTCTTGGTCAATGAATTGAGGGAGATATTCGCCATCTGGGCAGGGTTCCTATTTGTCGGTCTCGGTCAGCCCTTTGACGAAGAGCTTTTGCATTCCGATCACCACCAGGATCGGCGGCAGCATCGCCAGAAGCGCCGTCATCATGATGATGTTCCATTGCGGGGATTGTTCGGCGGCTTCCAGCATCTGCTTGATCGAGACCACGATGGTCATCATCTCTGTGTCGGTGGTGATCAGGAGCGGCCAGAGATACTGGTTCCAGCCATAGATGAAGAGGATCACGAAAAGTGCGGCGATATTGGTGCGGCTGAGCGGGATCAGGATGTCCCAGAAAAACCGCATCGGCCCGGCCCCGTCGATCCGCGCGCTTTCCAGCATCTCGTCGGGGATGGTCAGAAAGACCTGCCGGAACATGAAGGTGGCGGTGGCGGACGCGATCAGGGGCACGGTCAGGCCCCAATAGCTGTTGAGCATGCCAAGGTCGGCGACAACTTCGAATGTCGGCAGGATGCGGACCTCGACCGGCAGCATCAGCGTGATGAAGATCATCCAGAAGAACCCCATGCGGAAGGGGAACTTGAAATAGACGATGGCGAAGGCGGACAGCAGCGAGATGGCGATCTTGCCGACCGCGATCATCATCGCCATGACGAGGCTGTTGAACAGCATCATGTAGACCGGCGCGGTCTGTGTGCCCTCCAGCCCCGAACCCCACATGGTCTGGCGGAAATTGACGAAGAACTGGTCGCCGGGCCACATCGGGATCGGCGATTGCAGCATCCGCTCGGCCTCGTGACTGGCGCCGACGAAGGTGATCCAGACGGGAAAGGCCACCATGGCGACGCCGAGTAGCAGGATGATATGGGCCGCGATGGCAAGGAGGGGGCGTTGTTCGACCATCAGTATTGCACCCTTTTCTCGACGAAGCGGAACTGGACCACGGTCATGGCGATGACGAGGATCATCAAGATCACCGATTGCGCCGCCGAGCCACCCAGATCGAGGCCGATGAACCCGTCCGAGAACACCTTGTAGACCAGCGTCGTGGTCGACCCGAACGGGCCACCTTGCGTGACCGCGTGGATGATGCCGAAGGTCTCGAAGAAGGCATAGACCGCGTTGATGACCAAGAGGAAGAAGGTGGTGGGCGAGATCAGCGGGAAGATGATGGTGACGAAGCGGCGGATGGGCCCCGCGCCGTCGATGGCGGCGGCCTCGGTGATCGAGCGAGGGATGGCCTGCATCGCGGCGAGATAGAAGAGGAAATTATAGGCGATCTGCTTCCACGCGGCGGCCATGATGACGAGGAACATCGCCTCGCCGCCGTTCAGATAGTGGTTCCAGTTGTAGTCCACGAAATCCAGCAGATAGGGAAAGATGCCGATGGTCGGGTTGAACATGAACAGCCACAGCGCCCCGGCCAGCACCGGGGCCACCGCATAGGGCCAGATCAGCAGCGTCCGGTAGGTGGTCGCACCGCGAATGATGCGGTCGGCGAAACCCGCCAGCACCAGCGCCATGGACATCGAGATGAAGGCCACGGCGGCCGAGAAGAAGATCGTGCGGCCAAAGGCGTTCAGATATTGGTCGTCGGTCATCAGGTAGGCGTAATTCTCGAACCAGACGAATTCCGTCGAGAGGCCGAACGCGTCCTCGACCAGGAAGGACTGGTAGAGCGCCTGGGACGCCGGCCAGATGAAAAAGATCAGCGTGATGGCGATCTGCGGGGCCACCAGAAGGTAGGGCAGCAGCGATGTGGGGAAATGGACGCGCTTGAGCATCTGACCTCAGGGGGGCGGCAGGACGTGGATGCGGCCCGGCGACCCCATGACAGGGGCCGCCGGGCCGGGATCAGAGGATCAGTTGACCGAACGCTCGAAGCGGCGCAGAAGCTCGTTGCCGCGTTCGACCGCGCGGTCGAGGGCTTCCTGTGCGGTCTGCTGACCGGCCCAGAGCGCTTCAAGCTCTTCGTTGATCACGTCGCGGATCTGCACGAAGTTGCCGAACCGGATGCCGCGCGAATTGGGCGTCGGCTCGTTCAGGCTGAGCTGCTGGATGGCGGTGTCGGTGCCGGGGTTGTCGGCGTAGAAGCCCTGCTCCTGGCCCAGTTCATAGGCCGCCGTGGTGATCGGCACATAGCCGGTTTCCTGGCTCCACCAGGCCTGCACCTCGGGCGAGGAGAGATAGGTGAAGAAGGCCGCGACACCCTCGTAATCGGCCGCCTCATGGCCTTGCAGCGCCCAGAGCGTCGCACCGCCGATGATCGAGTTCTGCGGCGCGTCGGCGATGTCGGTGTCCAGCGGCAGCATGGTCTGGCCGAACTCGAAATCGGCCTGGTCGACCATCGAGCCGTAATAGGCCGAGCTGTTCATCCACATGCCGCATTCGCCATTGGTGAACATCGGCAGGCTGTCGCCCCGGCGCCCGCCATAGACGAAATGGTTGTTCTCGGACATCGCGGCGATGCGATCGAGGCGCGCGGCCAGTTCGGGGCTGTTGAAGACCAGTTCGGTATCGAAGCCCGCAAAGCCGTTTTCCTGCGTGCCGGTGGGCAGGTTGTGCCAGGCGTTGAAGTTCTCGATCATCACCCAGGACTGCCAGCCGAAGGAGACCCCGCATTCCATGCCGTTATCGACGAGGGCGGCGGCGGCGGCCTCGACCTCGGCCCAGGTGGTGGGCACCTCGACCCCGGCGGCCTCCAGCGCGTCGGCGTTGTACCACAGGACCGGCGAGGAGCTGTTGAAGGGCATCGACAGAAGCTCGCCCTCGGGGGTCTGGTAATAGGAAACCACGGCGGGCAGGAAATCACCGCCGTCGAACGGCTCGCCCGCGTCTTCCATCAGCTGCTCGACCGGGTAGATCGCGCCCTCGGCGGCCATCATGGTGGCGGTGCCGACCTCGAAGACCTGAACCAGGTGCGGCTGCTCACCGGCGCGGAAGGCGGCGATGGCGGCGGTCATGGTCTCGGTGTAGTTGCCCTTGTAGGTGGGGACGAGGACGAACTCGTCCTGCATCGCGTTGAATTCCTCGGCCATGCGGTCCACCCGCTCGCCATTGGCGCCGCCCATGGCGTGCCACCAGTTGATTTCGGTCTGGGCCGCCGCGGCGCCCGCCATCATACCGACAAGCGCGGTGCTGGTCAGCAATGTCTTGGTGAAGGTCATTTCATGTCTCCCTGGCAGAAATGTCATATTTTGTGGCCACACTTTCGGCCATACGCAGAATAATTCAAGTGAAATTTCTGCGATAGTTGCATAACACTGTGTTATGAGGCATCGCAGGACGGATGCAAGGGCAAGGATGCGCGGGACGATGAAATTTCAACTCAGGCAACTGGAGGCGTTCCAGGCCGTGGCCGAGACCGGCAACGTGACCAAGGCGGCAAAGCATCTGGGCGTCAGCCAGCCCGCGGTCAGCCGCCTCCTGTCGGATTTCGCGCGCTCGGTGGGGTTCGAGCTGTTCGACCGCCGCCAGGGCGTGCTGGTGGCCACGCCCGAGGCGCGCTACCTGCTGGCCGAGGTCAAGCGCATCCTGGACGGGCTGGACCACCTGGAGGATCTGCGCCGCGACCTGACCGAACGCACCGGCGGCCATATCCGCATCGCCTGCCTGCCGGGCTTTGCCACCAGCCACCTGCCGCAACTGCTGGTCCGGTTCCTGGCCACCCGCCCCGGCGTCACCGTCACGCTGGAGCCCGACCGCCCCGAGCGCATCCTGGAATGGATCATCGGCGAGCAATATGATTGCGGCATCACCGACGGCTTCGCGGGCCATCCCGCGACCGAAAGCCAGGACCTGCTGATGCGCTCGGTCTGCATCCTGCCGATGGGTCATCCGCTGGCGGAGCGCGCGACCATAACCCCGCATGATCTGGCGGAAGAGAAACTGATCCACACGCGCCGCGACAGCCGGTTCTACCAGCGGCTCGCGCGGGCCTTTTCAACGGCTGGCGTGGCGCTGAATTCCTGGGTCGAGGTGCGCCAGTTCACCGCCGCCTGCACCATGGTGGCCGAGGGCACCGGCGCCTCGGTGGTCAGCGCGCTGGATGCGGAAGGCTACCGCGACCGGCTGCTGATCCGCCCGTTCGAGCCCGCGATCCATCACCGGCTGACGGTGCTGCGCCCCGCGACCGGTTCGCGCACGCCCATCGTGCTGGATTTCATCGACGCCTTCACCGACAGCCTCGCGCCCTTCCTGGTCAATGGCTGATCAGGCGCGTTGGGCCAGGAAGGCATCGACCTCGGCGCGGGTCGGAATGGCGTCGGCAGCCCCCTTGCGCGTGACTTGCAGCGCGGCGGCGGCAGAGGCCAGGCGCAGGGCCTCGGGCACATGTTTTCCGGTGTCGATGGCGGCCAGGAAATAGCCCAGGAACGTGTCGCCCGCGCCGGTGGTGTCAATGGGCGTGACGGGAAAGGCCGCGACGCCCTGCCACTTGTCGCCGTCGATATGGGCCGCGCCTTTCGCGCCGTAGGTCACCAGACGCGCGACATCTGCCAGCGCCTCGGCAGGCAAGGCCGCCTCCAGCGCCGCCGCCTCGCCCTCGTTGACCGACAGCAGATCGGTCAGCGGCAGCATCCCGGCCACCGCCTGCCGGTCGAACGGCGCGGCGCAATAGGCCACCCGCATCCCGGCGTCGTGGGCCAGCCTGGCGGCAAACGCGCCACCATTGGTCTCGTTCTGCAAGAGCAGCCAGTCGCCGGGGGCAGCGGGGGCCAGCGCCTGTGCGATCTGATCCTCGGCAATCTCGCGATTGGCACCGGGGAAGAGAACGATGGCGTTTTCGGCGGCGCGGTCCACCGTGATCATCGCGTGGCCCGTGGGCCTGGCGACCTCGACCACATGTTCGGTGATCACCCCCGCCGCGCGCAACGCGTCCCGCGTCCAGCCGCCTTCCGGCCCGATGGCCCCGATATGGACCACCTGCCCGCCCGCCCGCGCGATGGCAATCGACTGGTTCGCGCCCTTGCCGCCAAGCCCGGTGGTCAGGTCGGTCGCGGCAAGGGTCTCGCCCGGCTTTGGCAGGCGCTCCATCGCGTAGACATGGTCGATATTGATCGAGCCGAGATTGTAGATCGTCATGGCGCGCGCCCCTCCCCTTCGGCCCGGACCGTAGGCGCAATGCGCGGGGCCTGACAAGGCGGCGCAAATGCACGATGGTGGGGGGCGATTCCCCCCCGTCCCGAGGTCAGCCCCCATGTCCGACGCCTTCATCGCCCATATTTCAGCCGAGATCGACGCGGTCCGCGAGGCGGGCCTGTTCAAGACCGAGCGCATCATCGCCACGCCGCAGGCGGGCACCGTGGCGCTGGCCTCCGGTCACAAGGTGATCAACCTCTGCGCCAACAACTACCTCGGGCTTTCGGACCATCCCGAGCTTGTCGCGGCGGGGCAGGAGGCGCTGGAGCGCTATGGCTACGGCATGTCGTCCGTGCGCTTCATTTGCGGAACGCAATCGGTGCACAAGGAGTTGGAGGGCCGGATCTCCGCCTTCCTGGGGATGGAGGACACGATCCTCTATTCCTCCTGCTTCGATGCCAATGCGGGCCTGTTCGAGACGCTTCTGGGGCCGGAAGACGCGATCATCTCGGACGCGCTCAACCATGCGTCCATCATCGACGGGGTGCGGCTGTGCAAGGCGCAGCGCTACCGCTACGCCAATTCCGACATGGCCGATCTGGAGGCGCAGTTGCAGGCCGCATCAGGCGCACGGTTCCGCATGATCGCGACCGATGGCGTGTTCTCGATGGATGGCTATATCGCCAAGCTGGAGGCGATCTGCGACCTGGCCGACAGATACGACGCGATGGTCATGGTCGATGACAGCCACGCGGTCGGGTTCGTGGGCAAGACCGGGCGCGGCAGCCCGGAGCATTGCGGCGTGATGGACCGGGTGGACATCATCACCGGCACGCTCGGCAAGGCGCTTGGCGGCGCCTCGGGCGGCTATACCAGCGCGAAAGGGCCGGTGGTGGAATGGCTGCGCCAACGCTCGCGCCCCTATCTCTTCTCCAACACGCTGGCCCCGGTGATCACCGCGACCTCGATCAAGGTGCTGGACATGCTGGAGGCTTCGACGGACCGCCGCGACCGGCTGATGCAGAATGCCGCGCATTTCCGCGCGCGCTTGGCAGGCGCGGGGTTCGACCTGCTGCCGGGGGAGCATCCGATCATCCCGGTCATGCTGCGCGACCCGAAAAAGGCGCAGGAGATGGCGAAGCGGCTGGATGACAAGGGTGTCTATGTGGCCCCCTTCAGCTTTCCGGTGGTGCCAAAGGGCCAGGACCGCATCCGCACCCAGATGTCCGCCGCCCATAGCCGCGAGGAGCTGGACCGCGCGATCGACGCCTTCATCGAGGTGGGCCGCGACATGGGGTTGATCCAATGAGCAACGAAATGAAGGCGCTGGTGAAGGCGAAACCCGAGGCAGGGCTGTGGATGGAGCGCGTCCCCGTGCCCGAACCCGGCCCCCGCGACGTGCTGATCAAGGTCAGGAAATCGGCCATCTGCGGCACCGATGTGCATATCTGGAAATGGGACGAATGGTCCGCCAAGACGGTGCCGGTGCCGATGGTCGTGGGCCATGAGTTCTGCGGCGAGATCGTCGACCGCGGCGCGGCGGCAGTGAAATTCGAGATCGGCCAGCGGGTCAGCGGCGAGGGGCATATCACCTGCGGCATCTGCCGCAACTGCCGCGCGGGGCGCGGGCATCTGTGCCGCAACACCAAGGGCGTGGGCGTGAACCGGCCCGGCTCATTCGCGGAATATCTCTGCATCCCCGAGGCCAATGTGGTGCCGATCCCCGACGACATCCCCGACGAGATCGCGGCGATTTTCGATCCCTTCGGCAATGCCGTTCACACCGCTTTAAGTTTCGATCTGGTCGGCGAGGATGTGCTGGTGACAGGTGCGGGCCCCATCGGCATCATGGGCGCGCTGGTGGCGCAGAAGGTCGGCGCACGCAAGGTGGTGATCACCGATATCGCGCCCTACCGGCTGGCGCTGGCGCGCGAGATGGGGGTGCAATATGTGGTCGACGTGGCGCAGGAGAATCTGCGCGACGTGATGGAAGAGATCGGCATGACCGAGGGCTTCGACGTGGGCCTCGAGATGTCGGGCGCGGCGGATGCGATGCGCCAGATGATCGCGCGGATGAACAATGGCGGCAAGATCGCGCTCTTGGGCATTGCGCCGACCGAGTTCGCCGTGGACTGGAACAGCGTCATCTTCAAGATGCTGCATGTGAAGGGGATCTATGGCCGCGAGATCTTCGAGACCTGGTACAAGATGATCGCGCTGGTGCAATCGGGGCTGGACCTGACGGACCTCATCACGCACCGGATCTCGATTGATGACTATGAAGACGGCTTTGCCGCGATGCTCTCGGGTCAGGCGGGCAAGGTGGTGATGGACTGGGGGTGAGGCTGGCTTTAATGCCGCGCCATCGCCGTCACGCGGGGTGGCGATGCTCCGGTGTTGTGATGCACTCTATCCTTCGTTTTCCGAATGACCTCAAGTGGACGTGCTGCCTTCACCCAATCGCCGCCCCAGGGGGCGTGACGGCGATGGCGCGGCGGCCTACGGCCTTGATTCCGCGCCGGTGACATCTCGCTACCCGTCGAACACCACCCGGAAGCCCTGATGCGTCGTGGTGCTGTCGGGCGAATTGCCGGTGCGCGCGGCGATGCGGTAGCGGTAGCAATAGGAGCGGTGGCAGAGGAACGAGCCGCCTTTCAGCAGCTTGTAGCCCTTGCGCGCGGCCATATGGGCCTTTGCCTCCTTGCGCATCGACCGGACCTTGTAGGGCTCGACCGTCCATTCCCAGACATTACCCACCATGTTGTAGAGCCCGTAGCCATTGGGCGCGAAGCTCAGCGCAGGCGCGGTGGTGATGTAGCCATCCGCCCCGGTGTTCAGGTCGGGAAACCGTCCCTGCCAGATGTTGCAGGGCAGCGTGTCGGTGTCGTCGGGCTCATCCTCGCCCCAGGGAAAGCGCAGATCGCCTGAGCCCCCGCGCGCGGCGTGTTCCCATTCGGCCTCAGTAGGCAGCCGCCCGCCGACCCACCCCGCATAGGCGCGCGCGTCGTTCCACGAGACCTGCACCACGGGGTGATCCGGCAGGCAGGCATCTTCCGTTCCCGGCCCGTTCGGCGCGGCCCAACAGGCGCCAAAGACCCGCCGCCACCATTCCACCCCCGCGACGCCTTCGGTCGGGCCGACCGCCTCGGGCACCTGGGCGTGGAAGACAAAGGACCAGCCGAAACGCTCGGCCTCGGTCCGGTAGCCCGTGGCACCAATGAAGGCGCGGAACGCGGCATTGGTCACGGTCGTCACGCCGATGCGGAAGGGCTTGAGCTTGACCCGCCGCAAGGGGTCCTCGCTGTCGATGGGAATCTGCGGCGCATCGGTGCCGACCAGGGCGGGGCCGCCGGGAATATCGGCCAGGTCGCCCGGATAGCTGCCGCCACGCAAGGCGCGCGTCGGCGCCGGGGGGCCTTTCGGGCCGCTCGCCGGGCAGCAGGGGGCGGGATTTGCGCGATCGTCGGTCATTGGTTCCGGTTCTGGGCCAGAATTGCGCCCGCGTCCAGACTTGGCGCTACCCTGCCGCCTTGACGGTGGTCTGCCAATCGGGATGCACCCAGGGGCGCTTGTTCGAGGGCGGCAGCATCCCCTGCCCCAGGATGTGATCGGCGGCTTTCTCGCCGGTCATGATCGAGGGCGCGTTGAGGTTGCCATTGGTGATACGCGGAAAGATCGAGCTGTCGGCGACGCGCAGACGCTCGACCCCGATGACGCGGGTTTCGGGGTCGACCACGGCCATCGGATCCTCCGCCGCGCCCATCTTGCAGGTGCCGCAGGGGTGATAGGCACTTTCGGCGTGTTCGGCGATGAAGGCGTCGATCTCCGCATCGCTCTGCACCTGCGCGCCGGGCAGAAGCTCGGTGCCGCGATAGGGGTCGAAGGCGGGTTGGGCGAAGATCTCGCGCGTCAGGCGCACGCAGCGGCGGAACTCGGACCAGTCGTCGGGGTGGCTCATGTAGTTGAAGCGGATCTCGGGCGGCGCTGCGGGATCGGCGGAGGCCAGTGTCACCGCGCCGCGAGACTTGGAGCGCATCGGGCCGACATGGGCCTGGAAGCCGTGACCTTCGGCAGGCGTCTGGCCGTCATAGCGCACCGCGAGGGGCAGGAAATGGAACTGGATATCGGGGTAGCGGATACCGGGGGCCGAGCGCAGGAAGGCCGCCGATTCGAACTGGTTCGACGCGCCGAGCCCGCGCTTGGTAAAGAGCCATTGCGCCCCGATCAGCGCCTTGCCCCAGAGGTTGTAGTACCGGTAGAGCGTGATCGGTTGCAGGCAGGCCTGCTGGAAATAGATCTCCAGATGATCCTGGAGGTTCTGCCCCACGCCCGGACGGTCGGCGACAATGTCGATGCCGTGTTCGGCCAGATGCGCGGCAGGCCCGATGCCCGACAGCATCAGGAGTTTCGGCGAATTGATGGCGGAGGCCGAAATGATGACTTCCCGGTTCGCACGGATCACCTGCACCCTGCCCCCGCGCGCCACCTCGACGCCCACGGCGCGCCCCTCCTCGATCACCACACGGCGGGCGAGGCAGCGGATCATCGTACAATTCGGTCGTTTCAGCGCGGGGCGCAGATAGGCATTGGCGGCGGACCAGCGGCGGCCCTTCCAGACTGTGGCCTCCATCGGGCCGAAGCCTTCCTGCTTTTCGCCGTTATAATCGTCCGTGGTCTCATAGCCCGCCTGCCGTCCGGCCTCGACAAAGGCCCGAAACAGCGGGTTCCTGCGCAGCCCGCGCGTCACATGCAGCGGGCCGTCATGCCCGCGCCAGGCCGGATCGCCGCCATGGCCGCAATCGTGCCAGTTTTCCATCCGCTGGTAATAGGGCAGCACATGCGAATAGCCCCAGCCGGTCGCGCCCTGATCCTGCCAATGGTCGAAATCGCCCGCATGGCCGCGCACATAGACCATGCCGTTGATCGAGGACGAGCCGCCGACGACCTTGCCGCGCGGACAGGCCAGGCGGCGGCCCGCCAAATTCGGCTCGGGCTGCGAGGTAAAGCCCCAGTCATACTGGCGCATGTTCATCGGATAGCTGAGCGCCGAGGGCATCTGGATGAAGGGGCCGAAATCCGAGCCGCCGAACTCCAGCACCAGCACCGAATGCCTGCCGCTTTCCGACAGCCGGTAAGCCAGCGCCGCCCCGGCCGAGCCCGACCCGATGATCACGTAATCCGCCTGCATGTGGTCCCCCCTTTTTCTGCCTGATTACGCGCGATTGCCGGATGCGTCACGCCCATTCGACACCGGACGCCGCGGGGTCAGCCCGCACCATGTGGCAAGTTCTTGCCAGTTTGCCGGAGAGACCCGACAGAATACCTGACCTTTTGGACAGGTCCTGTTGCATCCCCCCCCAATTTGGCGGAGCATGACCCATCCCGCCAATTGGGACAGCAGCTACGGTGTTTCCCTTTGGCGTCGAAACCAACATTGGGAGAGCAAAAAATGTCAAAGTTCACGTTGCTGATGACAACCGCGCTGGCGGTTGGCCTGTCCGGGGCGGCGTTCGCCCAGGAGACGCATCCCGAGACCGGCGAGACGCTGGCCGAGGATCAGACCTTCTCCTACCGCCTGCTGGACCAGTTCCCCACCATCGACCCGCAACTGATCGAGGAAACCGCCGGCGGCCACGTCGCGCGCCAGATCTTCGAGGGGCTGCTGACCCAGGATGACCAGGGCGAGCTGCGCCCCGGTGTCGCGACCGAATGGACGTCGGAGGACAACCAGACCTGGACCTTTACCCTGCGCCAGGATGCGATGTGGTCGAATGGCGACCCCGTGACGGCGCAGGATTTCGTCTATGCCTGGCGCCGCGCCGCCGACCCCGCCACCGCGTCGGAATATGCCTGGTATGTCGAGTTGAGCCAGATCGAAGGCGCCTCCGCCGTCATCGCCGGAGAGATTCCGCCCGAGGAGCTGGCCGTCGAGGCGCTGGACGATTACACGCTCCAGGTGACCTTGCAGGCCCCGCTGCCCTATTTCCCACAGATGGTGGTGCATTACACCTTTATGCCGACCCATCAGGCCACCATCGAGGAATATGGCGCCGATTGGACCAGCCCGGAGAATATCGTGTCCAACGGCGCATATATCCTGGATGAAATCGCGGTGAACGAGTTCTTCCGCCTGGTCCCGAACCCGAATTACTGGAACGCCGACAGCGTCATCATGGACGAGATCACCGGCCTGGTGATCAACGATGCCAACCAGGCGCTGACCCGGTTCCGCGCCGGTGAGTTCGACATGATGGACGACCTGCCCGCGGGCTCCTACCCGCAGCTGGAGGAAGAGATGCCCGAGACCGCCCATTCGGTGCCGCGGCTCTGCTCCTATTACTACACCATCAACCAGAGCGAGAGCGGCCATGAGGCGCTGCAAGACCCCCGCGTGCGTCAGGCGCTGTCCTACATGATCAACCGCAACGTGATCACCGACCAGGTGCTGCAGGCGGGTCAGGCCCCGGCCTACAACTTCACCCACTGGGCGACGGCAGGCTTCGAGATGCCCGAGATCGACTATGCCAGCTGGTCGCAGGAAGAGCGTCAGCAGCGCGCGATGGAGCTGATGGAAGAGGCCGGATACGGCCCGTCGAACCCGATCGAGATCGACCTGATCTACAACACCTCCGAGAACCACCGCCAGATCGCCACCGTGGTCAGCCAGATGTGGCGTCCGCTTGGCGTGACGGTGAACCTCAGCAACTTCGAATGGCAGAGCTACCTGGACATTCGCGGCAACCAGAATTTCGACGTGGCCCGCTCGGCCTGGTGCGGGGATTACAACGAGGCGTCGACCTTCCTCGACCTGCTGACCTCGCGCAATGCCAATAATGACGGCAAGTTCCAGAACGAGGAGGTGGACCGCCTGATGGCCGAGAGCGCCACCATGGCCGATCCGCAGCCGAACTATACCCGCGTCGAGGAGATCCTGGCCGAGGAAATGGCGATCATCCCGATCTACCATTACACGCAGAACTTCGTGCTTGATCCGGCCATCCGGAACTGGCCGATGGAGAACGTCGAAAACAACTGGTACGTGCGCGACATCTATCGCGTCGCCGAGTGACCCATCTGGCGGGGCGGCCCCTTGCGGCGCGCCCCGCCATCCCTTAGGGGGCCGCCATGCTCAGCTATATCCTCAAACGCCTGCTGATCGCGATTCCGGTCATGCTGATCCTGATCGTGGGCACCTTCATCTTGATGTATACCGCGCCGGGCAGCCCCTTTGCCTCGGAACGCGGCGTGCCGCCCGCCGTGCTGGCCAACCTGGAGCGGCAATACGGGCTGGATCAGCCCTTTATCGTGCAGATCGGCTCCTACATCTGGAACCTGGTCACGCAGTTCGATTTCGGCCCCTCCTTCATCTATCGCGACCAGGACGTGAACGACCTGATCGCGCAGGGTTTTCCCGTGACGCTCACCTACGGGTTCTGGAGCTTCGTGGTTGCCGTGCTGGTCGGTGGCACGCTTGGCATCGTCGCCGCCGTGCGCCACAACACCTGGCTGGATTACCTGGCCGTCGGCATCTCGGTCGGCGCGCAGGTGCTGCCCAACTTCGTCCTCGCGCCGATCCTGGTGCTGGTCTTCACGCTGTGGCTCGGCTGGTTGCCGGGCGGCGGCTGGCAGGGCGGGCAACTGGAATACATCATCCTGCCGGTGATCGCGCTCTCGACCTCGTTCATGGCCTCGATCGCGCGGATCGCGCGGGCCTCGATGCTGGAGGTGCTGACCTCGAACTACATCCGCACGGCGCGTGCCAAGGGCCTGCCGATGCGCCGCGTGGTCATGCGCCATGCGCTGAAACCCGCGCTGCTGCCCGTGATCTCCTACCTTGGACCCGCCTTCGTGGGCATGATCACCGGCTCCGTGGTGATCGACGTCTATTTCTCGACGGGCGGCATCGGGCAGTTCTTCGTCGCCTCGGCGCTCAACCGCGACTATGGCGTGATGATGGGCATCACCGTCCTGCTTGGCGCGCTGACCATCTTCTTCAACCTCGTGGTCGACCTGCTTTACGCCTGGATCGACCCCAAGATCCGGTATTGATGTCATGTTAGCCACCAAGACCGCCGCCGATAACCTTGCGCAGGCCGCACCCGTCAAGGGCCGGTCCCTCTGGGCCGATGCGCGGGCGCGTTTCTTTCGCAACCGCGCCGCTGTCTCGGGTCTGGTCGTGCTGATCGCCGTGGGGCTCTTCGCCGCCATCGGGCCGTTCATCGCGCCGTGGAATTACGAGGATATCGACTGGGCCGTGTTGGGCAATGTCCGCGAGGCAGGTCGCCCGTCACTGGAAACCGGCCACTGGTTCGGCACCGACGCGCTTGGCCGCGACCTCTTTGCGCGCACCGTGCAGGGCACGCAGATCAGCCTGATGGTCGGTATCGTCGGCGCGCTGATCGCGGTCGGGGTCGGCACGCTTTACGGTGCGGTCGCGGGCTTTTTCGGGGGCCGCCTCGACAACCTGATGATGCGCATTGTCGATGTGCTGATGTCGATCCCCTACATGTTCGTGCTGATCTTGCTTCTGGTCGTCTTCGGACGCTCGATGCTGATGCTCTTCATCGGCATCGGGTTGGTGTCCTGGCTGGACATGGCCCGGATCGCGCGGGGGCAAACCCTGACACTGCGCGGCAAGGAGTTCGTGGAGGCCGCCCAGGCCACCGGCGTGCGCCCCTTCACCATCATCATGCGCCATATCGTGCCCAACCTTCTGGGCGTGGTGATCGTCTATTCCACCCTGCTGGTGCCCTCGATGATCATCTACGAAAGCTTCATCTCCTTCCTCGGCCTCGGCGTGCAGGAGCCTCTGACCTCCTGGGGCGCGCTGATCAATGATGGCGCGGCCGAGATGAATAACGGCCTTCTGTGGATCCTGGGCTTCCCCCTCTTCTTCTTCGTGATCACCCTCTTCGCCTTCTTCTTCGTGGGCGACGGGTTGCGTGACGCGCTCGACCCGAAAGACCGCTGATGACGACGCCCCTTCTGCAAATCGACGACCTGTCGGTGAAATTCTCGACGCCGGATGGCACCGTCAGCGCCGTCAATGGCCTGTCATTCGACCTCGACGCGGGCGAGACGCTGGCCATTGTCGGCGAAAGCGGCTCGGGCAAGACGCAGCTGGCCTTTGCGACGCTCGGGCTGCTGGCCCGAAACGGGCGTGCCGAGGGCTCGGTCAGGTTCGAGGGGCGCGAGATCCTGAACCTGCCCGACGAAAAGCTGAACGCGATCCGGGCCGAGAAGATCTCGATGATCTTCCAGGACCCGATGACGTCGCTGAACCCGTTCATGCGCGTGGGCGACCAGATGGCCGAGGTGCTGCAACTGCACAAGGGCATGTCGAAGCGCCGCGCGCTGGATGAAAGCGCCAAGATGCTGGACGCGGTGCGAATCCCGGACGCGAAATCGCGCCTGCGCATGTATCCGCATGAGTTTTCCGGCGGCATGCGGCAGCGGATCATGATCGCCATGTCGCTGCTTTGTAAGCCGAAACTTCTGATCGCGGATGAACCGACCACGGCGCTGGATGTGACCGTGCAGGCGCAGATCATGGCGTTGATGGCCGATATCCAGCGCGATTTCGGGGCCGCGATCATCCTGATCACGCATGACCTCGGCATTGTCGCGGGGGCCTGTGAACGCACGCTGGTGATGTATGGCGGCCGGGTGATGGAAACGGGCAGCACCGACGAGGTGTTCGAGAACCCGACCCATCCCTATACGCTCGGTCTGCTCAAGGCGGTGCCGCGCCTTGACGTGCCGCAGCGCGATCTGCAGATCATTCCGGGCGACCCGCCCGACCTGACCGCCCTGCCGCCGGGCTGCCCCTTCACCGCGCGCTGCCCGCTCGCGCATGAGCCCTGCCCCAAGATCATGCCGAAACTGGAGACCGTGACCGGAACCCACCTGCGCGCCTGCCACGCCGACATGGAGGACGTGACATGACCGCACCTGTCCTTGAGATCGACGACCTCTCGGTCACCTTCCCCGTCCCCAAGCGCGGCGGCTGGCCCTGGACCAAGCCCGACCTGCTGCACGCGGTGTCGAACGCGACGCTGTCCATCGCGCCGGGGGAAACGCTCGGGCTGGTGGGCGAAAGCGGCTCGGGCAAGTCGACACTGGCGCGCGCCATCGTGCGCACGGTTCCCGCATCGGGCGGCACCGTCACCTGGAAGGGTCAGGACCTGTCGAAAATGCCCCCCGACAAGGCCCGCGCGCATGGCCGCCATGTACAGATGATCTTTCAGGATCCGCTGGCCGCGCTGAACCCGCGCATGACCGTGGGCCAGGCGGTGGCGGAACCCTACATCACCCATTACCCCGATACGCCCAAGGCGGAGGTCCGGCGGCGGGTGCAGGAGATGATGGAGAAGGTGGGGCTTCTGCCGACGCTGCTCAACCGCTACCCGCACGAGTTTTCCGGCGGCCAGTGCCAGCGTATCGGCATCGCCCGTGCGCTGATCACCGAGCCGGAGCTTGTGGTCTGCGACGAGCCGGTGAGCGCGCTGGATGTCTCCGTGCAGGCGCAGGTGGTGAACCTTCTCAGCCGCTTGCAACGCGAGATGGGCCTGTCGATCCTCTTCATCGCGCATGATCTTTCCGTCGTGCGCCATATCTCGACCCGCATCGCGGTGATGTATCTGGGCCGGGTGGTCGAACTGGCCGATGCCGAGACGCTGATCAGCGCGCCGCGCCACCACTATACCAAGGCGCTGATCTCCTCGATCCCGATTCCCTCGCCCAAGGCGGAACGGGCGCGGCCAAGGCCGATCCTGGAGGGCGAGTTGCCCTCGCCCCTCTCGCCGCCCTCGGGCTGCGTCTTCCGCACCCGCTGTCCGGCGGCACAGCCCGATTGCGCCACGCGCACGCTGCACCTGGAGGAGATCGGACCGGGCCACACCGTCGCCTGCCACTACCCGTTGGGCAGCGAGGCCCTGAGACGGGTCAAGCCCGAGCTATGAGCGGCGCTGCCCCCTTCGCCCCCGGCGTGCATATCCTGCTGGACCTGCACGGGGCGGTGATGCTGCGGGACGCGAGGCGGATGGAGGCGGCGCTGCGCGGGGCGGCGAAGGCCGCCGGTGCCACGGTGCTGTCGTGCCATTTGCACGGGTTCGGAGAGGGCAGCGGGATCACCGGCGTGGCCCTGCTGGCGGAATCGCATATCTCGATCCACACCTGGCCCGAACGCGATTATGCCGCCGTGGACATCTTCATGTGTGGCCGCGCCGATGCGCGGGCGGCGGCGGATTACCTGGAGAAAGTGCTGGAGCCACAGCGGGTTGAGCGCACCGAGGTGCTGCGCGGTCAGGAAGTCGCCGGCGCGGTGTAGGCTGATTCCACGCCGGGTATCACGGAAACCAGGTCGCCCAACCGTCAAGGTAGTAATCCAGCAGCGGATGCGATTGCAGCGAGTTGGGCTCGGCCTCCACCCGTGCGGTATCGGCCCCGAAGACCCGCGCCCCTTGCCAGACTTCCGGCGTCACGAAGCGCAGCCCCTCGGGCAGGTCGGGCATGCGTGGGGCCAACTCGTGCTGGCTGGCGATCACGAAGCCCCAATCGCCAAAGCTGGGAACATAGCCGTGATAGGGCAAGGCGCTGAGACCCTCGCCGGGGTCTTGCGGGTTGCGGGTGGCCTCGAAGGTTTCGACAATCGACCAGAAGGCCGCCGGCGCGAAGAGCGGCGATCCCGATTGCGTCACGATAAGTCCCTGCCCGGTCAGCCGCTCGGCCAGCAGGCCGTAGAACTGCGTCGTGTAGAGCCGCGACAGCGCCAGATTGCGCGGGTCCGGCAGGTCGATGATCACCACGTCATAGAGCGCCTCGTCATGTTCAATGAATTCCCAGGCGTCCTGATTGACGATCGTCACGCGCGGATCGCTGAGCGCGTGATCATTGAGCGGCGCAAGTTGCGCGTGATCACGGAAAAGCTCTGTCACGCGCGGGTCCAGATCGACCAGGGTGATGGCCGCGACGCCCTCATGGCGCAGCACCTCGCGCGCGGCCATGCCATCGCCGCCGCCCAGGATCAGCACGTTTTCAACGCGCGGGGCCAGCCCCATGGCGGGATGCACCAGAAGCTCGTGATAGCGGTATTCGTCGACGGTATCGAACTGGATTGCCTGGTCGAGGAAGAACCGCACCCGGTCGCGAAAGCGGGTGACGGTGATCTGCTGGTAAGGCGTCGCCTCGGACAGAATCACGTCATCCTCGTAAAGCCCCACCTCGGTCAGCGCCACCAGCCGTTCGGATTGCACGAGGCCCACGAGGCAGGCGGCGAAGGCCAGCGCCCAGATGCCCGCCTGCGCGCGTGTGGCCCGGTCGCGGAAGATCCACAGCGACAGGCCCGCCACGGCAAGGTTGAGCGCGCCAAAGGCCAGGCTTGCCGACATCAGGCCAAGCTGCGGGATGATGATCAGGGGGAACGCCAAAGAGGCCGCCAGCGCGCCGACATAATCCACCGTCAACACGTTCTCGAACCGGAACGCGCCCGCGCCCTCCTCCTTCAGCACCCGCGCGATGAGGGGGATCTCCATCCCCGACAGGACGCCAACGGCGATGAGCATCGCGTAAAGCGGCGCCGACACGTCGCCCATCCAGGCATAGGTCAGGAACAGCACGGGCGCCATGAAGCCGCCCACCAGCCCCAGCAGGATCTGCGCCCAGACAAAGCCCGCGAAGGCCCGGCCCACATAGCGCGAGAGCCACGAGCCCAACCCCATCGAGGACAGGAAAATCCCGATCACCAGCGAGAACTGGCGCACCGAATCGCCCAACAGGTAGCTGGAGAGTGTGGCCGCGATCAGCTCGTAGATCAGCCCCGCAACGGCGACCAGGAATGTCGCGGCCAGCAGCCAGACCGCGCGCAGCCGCGCGCCTTGGGCCGGTGTCATGAAACCAGACCTTGCCTGTCCTTCATGACACGATGACAGCCGCGATGATGATGGCCATGGAGACGAAGAGCATCCCGATCAGCACGGCCAGCGCGATATTCTGATCCTCCTCGATTTCCTTGACGATGGAAAAGGGCGATATCCAGACGATGATGCGCCAGGTGATCGCCATCAGGACCATGCCCAGGAAGGTGTAGAAGATTGTGCCGACAAGCTCGGCCAGTTCGATATTCCAGAAAGCGTCCATGAAATCCCTCGCTCATTTGACCCGTGAATTGCCGATCCCGCCGATGCCACCGCTGCCCAGGCGGATCGAGGCATCCAGATCGGTGCTGGCCCGTCCCCACCCGTGATAGGAGACATAGCCGGTTCCGGCAATGGCACCGATGGATATGACCAGAAAGGCTATGCGAAACAGGCTCATCTCAATCCTCATCCGTCCAGTCCGAGCCGCGCCAGCGGCGGGTGTGGTGCCAGAACCGGCGCGCAAGGAAGCTGCCACCGCCAAGCGCAAAGATGCCGGCAAGCAGGTAAAGCCAGAACCCGCTGGACCGCCCGCCCGCCACGCTGACGGTGACCTGGCTGAGCGCCGCGCCCCCGGCGCTGGTATTGGGCCAATGGCCCTGTTCCTCTAGCCCCAGATTCATCGTGTAGGTGCCGGTTGTCTCGGGGTGAAAGCGCAGGGTGGACCACCTGCGCCCCTCGCTCCAGTTGCCGTCGCTGTCGCGGCCGAAATAGTATTCGACGGTGCGTCCGGCCTCGAAGAGGGGCTCGCCCTCGGGGTCTTCCAGCTCCACCGTCAGGTAGGCCCAGGAATTGCGCACGTCGCCTTGCAGGCGGATATCGGTGAGGCCGGTGGCATCGGTGACGTCGAATGTGACGGTCTGCGGCAGGGCGTTCGCCGCGAAGCGCTGTTCGGGCAGGAATGTCGTGCCGTCGCGGCCGCCGATGATCAGGCCGATAAGGGCCGTCACAAGCGCCAGCGCCAGGCAGGTGTTGCGCAGGAACCGGTCATGGCGCCCCGCCTTGTAGCTTTGCAGCGGGTGGATGCCCTGGGGGCGCAACCCGGTGTCGATGCCGAACCCCGCCTCGGCCTCGGCGCGCGGCAGGTAGGTGGAGCGGTAGACCTCGCGTTCGGTCCCGGTCTCGGAAAACCCCAGCATGGCGTCGGTGCCAAGCGCGCTGACCGTCGTGGTGCGGTCGCCGATGCGCGGGGCCCAGGTGAATTCCCCCTCGGCGAAGGTGATCTCGCTGGTCGATGTCTCGTAGTAATTGTAGCGCTGCCCGCGCGAGGAGACCGACGGGCGATGCTCGGAGGTTTCGACCCTGGCCACCGACATCCAGACCGGGCGGCGGTAGCGGCGGGTAAAGACCAGGTGGCCCTCCTCGACCGTGATCCAGGCATAGCCGTGGGTCGGCGAGAAAAGCTGGTGGTCGATCCAGGTCCAGACCTGCGCGCCCCATCTCTCGCGATGCTCCAGCGTGCCGATCACGGTGTACTGGACGCCGAAAAGCGTGCCGGTCATGCCGATCCTGAAGGGGGAATCGGGCCGCTCCAGCCCGTCGAACCTGGCCAGAACCTGGTAATCATGCTGCGCGTCCAGCTCGGCCCCGCAATAGCCGCAGATATGGGCCACGACGCGGCCGCCGCCAAGCACGTCCAGCCCCGCGCCGCAGGAGGTGCAGTTGATCGTGGTCAGCTCGGGCGCGCGGCTCATACCGGGGCTTTCCGCACGGTGATCTCGAACGGGTCGAACCAGTCGCCCAGGAACCAGCTTTCGCCGCCCTGCCAGATCTCGCCGGACAGGAGCCTGCCGCGCGGCGATTGGGCGTTCACGAAGCGGTAGGTCTCGCCCACCATAAGCGCCTCGTCGAAGGAGCCCGCGACGGCGACGCATTCGGCGCTGTCCAGCTCGAGGATCTCGAACTCGTCACCGGCCGCGATCAGGTGCCCGTCGGTACGGAAATGCCCGTTATGGCGCGGCCAGTCCTCCGGCTCCAGCGGGCGCTGATAGACCACGTCGCCCTCATCGACCGAGACCCACCGCGACGCGCCCGAACCGGTCACGCCCCAGAACTCGTCCCAGAACCCGCGCCCGTAGGAGAATCGCGCATGGCCGTGGATCTCGACGGTGCTGCGCCCGAGCGTCACGCCGTCGCCCAGGCCGATCAGCGTCGGCACAGCGTGCATGACGCCTTCGCGCCCCGCCAGGCGCACGGCCTCATCCCCCAACAGAAGCGTGGTGCCGCATGACGGACAGGTCATCATCTTCACCCGCGCGAGGGCGGGGGCGACAGTGTCACCGCAATTGGGGCAGTTGAAGGGCCTCATGCGCCCAGATTGCCCGGACCGACGGAATTTTCAACCGCAAGCTGGCCGACGGGGCGGCGCGGCACGATTCGGGTGAAGGTGGAAGCGGGGGAATCAGTCGGGGGATTCCAGGGGTCGTTCGCGCGGGCCGAGTCGTATTAGTGTGGTTTTTACACGTTATTGGATTGTTATCGGCGTGCGCGCGGTTTGGCCCGTGTTATCGGTTTCGAGAATAATTTTGGGCATTTTTACACGAACAGGCTTGAGCGGATCGGGAGGACATTCGGAGCGACCCATTATCATACTGATATAAATGCATTTATATACTCATGTTATCCAATAACATTCCCGTCTGAGTTCGTGTTATCCAATGACTAACTCGCTGTTATCAGCTTTCTCCGCGCCGATATTGTCTGACCCCGGCGGATCGGGCCAAGTGTTGGTCATCGGCTGACGCCACGATGCAGACGCCGCCCAAACCCGAAACGACATGCGACCCCCGCAACATCAAGACGAACGCATCAACCCATTCACACCGACCCCCGAAGAGGACTTTTCACAATGACTTTCTCCAAGACCCTCAAGACCGCCGCCCTGACCCTGATGATCGCCCTGCCCGTCGCAGGTGCAGCTTCGGCCAACGGCTCCTATGTCAACGTCCAGCAGTATGGCTACGGCAACGGCGCCGCCGGCGCACAGACCGGGTTCCTCAACGACATGGGCATCTACCAGAACGGTGCCTACAACACGACCATCGCCAGCCAGGACGGCAACTTCAACACCACTGTCGTTGGCCAGACCGGTTACGGCAACGGCGCATCGGCCACGACCATCGGCTCGGGCAACATCGTCGGCATCGCCCAGCAGGGCAATGGCAACACCGCCGATATCGGCCAACTCGGCAATGGCAACGCCATCGGCGTGATCCAGATGGGCAACGGCAACAACGCCTCGGCCACCCAGGTCGGCTCCGGCAATGTCTCGGTCATCGTCCAGCACTAAGCCCGATGACCCTGAAGCGCGGGGGGCAGAGTGCCCTCCCTGCCCCCCGCGCGCCTTCCTTCACGACCCCAAACACGACCCCAAGATTTTTCCGCAGCACCGCACCCCAAGGATCAGACCCATGACCCCCTTCACCGCCCCGAAAATTCGTCGACTGGCCAAGGCCTCCGTTTTTCTCGCCGGGCTCGGTCTGACCGCCGCGTGCACCGCGACCGCAACCACCCCGCGCCCCTCCTCCGCCGGACCGCTTTCCTGCGACATCGCCGTCACCCAGAGCGGCGCCACGGTCACCTACCAGGGCCGCGTCCACGCCAATGAGGCGGTTTCCGGAACCTACAGCCTGCGCCTGACCGGGCCCGGCACCAATATCGCCCAGGGCGGGCCGTTCTCCGCCCGCGCCGGCGAAACCGTCACGATCGGCCAGGCCAACCTGTCCGGCACCCCCGCCCGCACCAGCGCGGCCCTGACCCTTTCCGTGAACGGCAGCACCTACAATTGTGCCGCCACCCAGTAAAAAGTTCTTGACTTAGTGTGCAAAGCACACTAAATTAGTTTCATCGCAACCAAGACCATTCAACCCACCAACCCAAAGGATCATTTCAAAATGACTTTCTCCAAGCTCTTCAAGACCGCCGCCCTGTCCCTGATGATCGCCCTGCCCGTCGCAGGTGCCGCCTCTGCCAACGGCTCCTATGTCAACGTCCAGCAGTGGGGCGTGGGTAACGCTGCCGCCGGTGCACAGACCGGGTGGTTCAACGACATGGGCATCTACCAGAACGGCAACTACAACAGCGCCGCCGCCACCCAGAACGGCAACTGGAACACCACCGTGATCGGCCAGACCGGCTATGGCAACGCGGCCTCCGCGGCGACCTACGGCTCGGGCAACGTGTCCGGCATCGCCCAGAACGGCGCCTACAACTCCGCCTCGACCGGCCAGCTCGGCTATGGCAACGGCGTCGCCATCATCCAGAACGGCTATGGCAACTCGGCCTCCTCCAGCCAGGTCGGCACCGGCAACACCGCCGTGATCGTCCAGAACTAAGCCGATCGGCATCGACAATCCCCCGGGGGGCGGAGCGGTGATCCCGCCCCCGCCCCCCGGATCTTGTGCCCCATCCTTTTCCGATTTCCCCCGGTTTGCAGCCGTCTCACACCCCCTCCCCGCGTCAAGGCCCCCGCCTGACCACCAACAAAAGGATACTTCTTCAATGACTTACGCAAATATCCTCAACCTGCGCACCGCCCTTCCCGCCGCCGTGATCCTGGCCGGTCTCGGGATCGCTGCCGTCAGCAACGCGACCACGACCACCGCCGCCGCCACGGCCCCGCTGGCCTGCGACATCGCCGTCGACCAGACCGGCGCCATGGTGCATTTCCAGGGCCGGGTTCAGGCCCATGAGGCCATGACCGGCACCTATGCCCTGACGCTGTCGGGCGGTGGCACCAATATCCGCCAGGGCGGCGCGTTCTCGGCCCGCGAAGGCGAGATCGTGACCCTGGGCCAGGCCAACCTGTCGGGCGATCCGTCGCGCTACGACGCCAGCATGGTCCTGTCGGTGAACGGCGCGACCTATAATTGTGCCACCAACCTGTAATTCGGTGTTGACTTAGTGTCTTTCAGACACTAAAGTAGAATCATCAACACAGAGACACCAGCCAACAGCAAATTTATTCAAAGGAACCAGACCCATGATCCGCAAGACCTTCATCGCCGCCACCCTCGCCCTGACCACGCTCGCCGCCCCCGCCGCAATGGCCGGTGGCACCCTCAGCTTCGAGGTGAACCCCACCAATGCCGAAGAAGCCAACATGATCCGCCTGGGTCTTGGCATTTTCCAGATCGCCAATGGCGGCGATCCGGCGCAGGTTTTGCAGAACGGCAACGGCAATGGCGCCGGCCTCGGCCAGTCCGGCGGTGGCAACCAGGGCGTTATCTATCAGGAAGGCAACGGCAATAGCGGCACGCTCAGCCAGAACGGCTGCGACAGCTACGGCATCTTCCAGTTCGGCAACGGTGCAAACGCCAATGTCGCCCAGGGCGACGGCTGCCAGACCGGCCTGCTGTTTCAGGTTGGCCTCGACTGATCGGGAAGATCCTGGACCCCACCCCCAGTCGAAACGCCAATAGCGCGCCTCCTGAGATTTCAGGGGGCGCGTTTTGGTTTGGGGGATGAGGCTCTCATCGCTCATGCAGGGCGCGGAGTGGCCGTCGCGGTCTCTTGCCGGATTTCTGATGTTGGCTCTCGTCGCTCTTGCAGAGCGACTGCCGCCTTGGTCGTTCTTGCCAGAACGACCGATGGTACCCGAGGTCGGACTCGAACCGACAAGCCTTGCGGCGGGGGATTTTGAATCCCCTGCGTCTACCAATTCCGCCACTCGGGCAACGCGAGGGTGGGTCTAGTCGCCCGCCCCCGCATCGTCAATATCCCATCGTCAGAACATCACGCCGACCAGCCACAGCGTGATACCGGGGAAGGCCACCAGCACCACGACGCGAATGAGGTCCGAGGCCACGAAGGGCGCGACGCCCGCATAGGTCCGGGCAATCGGAATGTCGCGCGCCATCGAGTTGATGATGAAGAGGTTGATGCCCACCGGCGGCGTGATCAGCCCGACCTCGACCACGATCAGCGCCAGGATCCCGAACCAGATCGCCGATTGCTCCTGGTTCATCGCATAGCCCAGAATCTCCCAGTCCAGCGCCTGCACGATGGGAAAGAAGATCGGGATGGTCAGCAGGATCATGCTGAGCGAATCCATCACGCAGCCGAAGATCAGGTAGGTCGCCAGCATGATCGTCAGCACCAGAAGCGGCGCGAAGCCCTGGCCGCTGATCCAGTCGGCCAGTTGCTGCGGCGCGTTGGTGAAGGCGAGGAACGAGTTGAACATATGCGCGCCCAACACGATGAAGAAGATCATCGCGGTGGAGCTGGCCGCCGACAACACAGAATCGAGGAAGCCGCGCCAGGTCAGACCGCCTGAGAACACGCCGTAAATCCCGGTCGCAACGGCGCCCACGGCGGCGCCTTCGGTTGGGGTGAAGAGGGCCTGAACCCCCTCCTGCGTCCAGTTCCAGTCCGCCGCGATCCCGCCCATGACGAGGCCGAAGATCACCACCACCGGCCAGATCTGGCCCAGATCGCGGATGCGCCGACCCATCGGCACGCGGTCCAGCGCGGGGCCCGCGTCTGGCTTGAACCAGCAGTAGATTGCCACCGTCAGCATATAGCCAAGTGCCGCCAGGATGCCCGGCACCAGCGCCGCGATGAACATCTTGACGATATTCTGCTCGGCCAGGATGGCGTAGATCACCAGGATGATCGAGGGCGGGATCAGGATGCCAAGCGTGCCGCCCGCGGCCAGAACCCCGGTCGAAAGGCTGTCGGCATAGCCGCGCTTGCGCATCTCGGGCAGCGCCACCTGGCCCATGGTGGACGCGGTGGCCAGCGACGAACCACAGACCGCACCGAACCCCGCGCAGGCCCCCACGGCGGCCATGGCGACACCGCCCCGCCGGTGCCCGAGCCAGTCGGACGCGGCCTTGAACAATGCCGCCGACATGCCTGATTTCGTTGCGAATTGTCCCATCAGAAGGAAGAGCGGAACGATCGACAGAGAGTAGCTGGAGAAGGTCTCGTAGGTCAGCGATTTCATCAGGGAAAGCGGCGCGTTCGGGTTGCCGAGGTAATACCAGGTGCCGACGAAGCCGGTGATCCCCATGGCCACGCCGATGGGCGCCCGAAAGAAGATCGCCACCAGCATGAGGGCAAAGGCCGCGATGGCAAGTTCAAGACCGGTCATGCCAGTTGCTCCCGGCCCTGAAGGGTCCAGTTGAGCGCGCGCCACACGGTGTAGAGCGCGGTAAGGAAGAAGAGGGCCGAAAAGAGGAAGGCCAGGCCGAAGGGAATCCACATCGGGATCGACAGCTCATAGGTGGTTTCGGGGAAGAACGGGCGATGGCCCATGCTCAATGCCTCGCGCAGGCCGTCGCTGCCATAGGGGAATTTCTCGCCGAAGCCCGCCCATATCCGCCAGGCGATGACAAAGGCGGCCAGCGTGATCAGGATGTCGCCGATGAGGCCGAAAAACGCCTGACTGCGCATCGGAAATTGCGTCACCAGAATATCGACGCTGACATGACCGCGATTGAACTGGCACCAGGGCAGGAAGGCAAAGACCGCGAGGCCACAGCCCGTCTGCACAAGCTCGTAATCGCCGCGCACCGGGGAAAGGCCGAAGCCATCCAGCGCCCGGCCGATGACCGAAGCCACGACCATCAGCGCGACCGCCGCCAGCACGATGCCGCCGCCATAGGCAAGGTAGCGGGCGAACCGCTCGACCCCCCGGCCGATGGACCGTTCCAATTCAGGTGCCAACCCCATAGTCTCGTTCCCTTTCCTAGCCTTCGATCAGCGGGCCGCGCGCGTTCAACTTGTCCACGTCGAATCCGGCAACGGCCTTGTAGCTGCGGGCGATATTGTCCAGTTCCTCGGCGCTCATCACATCCGAGATGTCGTCGAACCCGTCCGGCGCGCGGGCCGCGACCTCGTCCAGCACCTTGTCGGGCCCATCGCCCCGGTTGAGCTCCACCAGCTTGTTGACCGCCTCGCGCCGCGCCGCGTCATAGGCGGCCAGCGCCTGCGGCCCGCCCGCCCGGTTCAACTCGCGCGCCAGCACGCGGGCGTCGATGATCGCCTGTGTCGCGCCGTTGGAACCGATGGGATACATCGCATGCGCCGCATCGCCCAGCAGCGTGACGCGCCCATGGCTCCAGCGCGGCAGCGGGTCGCGGTCGACCATCGGGTATTCCCAGACGCCTTCCGCCGCCTCGATCAGGGCGGGGATGTCCAGCCAGTCAAAGCGCCAATCGGCGAATGCGGGCGCGAAATCGGACAGGTGCCCCTCGCGGTTCCAGTCCTGCCGGTTCCAGGGATAATCCGCCGGGCGCGACAGGTCGGCAATCCAGTTGATGCGCTGTTCGCCATCGGGGTGATCCTGGATCGGGTAGCAGACGAATTTGCGATCCGCCGTGCCCGCCATCGCCATGGTGCGCCCGGTGAAAAAGCGTTTTCCCCTCGTCACGCCGCGCCACATCATCGTGCCGCGCCATTTCGCCCCCCCTTCCCCCGGGTAGAGCGTGGCGCGCACGGTCGAGTTGATGCCGTCCGCGCCAATGAGGACCGCGCCGCGCATATCCCCCAGCGCCTCGCCGGTGCGCCGGTTCTCAAGCGCAACGGTCACGCCATTCGCATCCTCGCGCCAGCCCTTCAGCGCCGCGCCGGTGGTGATGACCTCCGGGCCGCAGCGGCGCAGAAGCTCGCGGTAGAGCAGGAACTGCAACTCGCCGCGATGGATCGAGTATTGTGGCCAGCGATAGCCCGCCTCCATCCCGCGCGGCTCGGACCAGATGAGCTGGCCTTGGGCCGAGAAATAGGCGACCTCCTCGGTGCGCAGCCCGATCTTGTCCAACTCCGATTCCAGGCCAAGCTCGAACAGCTCGCGCACCGAATGCGGTTGCAGGTTGATGCCGACGCCCAGCGGCTTCACATGCGCCACCGCCTCGACGACGTGGAAGGGAATACCCAGTTGATGCAGGGACAGCCCGAGGCTGAGCCCGCCAATACCGCCGCCTGCGATGATCACCGTCATGGTCGCGCCCTCAGCATATCACCCGCCCCTCCTCCAGATAGGACAGCGCCATCAGCAGGTAGGCGCTGCCCCAGATCAGTTCCGACCGGTTGGCAAATGCCTTCGGCTGGTTGAAACAGCCATTGACCAGCCGCCCGGTGGGCTGGATACGGGCAATCAGCGCCTCCAGCATCGGATCCATCGCGTCGAGAAATTCCAGCGCCTCCGAGTTGTCGCAATCGACCGCCATGCGGGCCAGTTGCTCCACCACGATGGCGCTGGCCGAGGTGTCCAGCGGCCCGTCCGGATCGGCGAAATCCCAGGGCGGCACGGCATGGCCGCTCTTGCCCTGCCAATAGCCGAAAACGGCGCGGCCCGCATCGCGGTATCGGGTCTCGCCGAACTCCTGCCAGGCGCGCAGGAAGCCCGCGATGGCCCAGGCCTGGCCGCGGCTCCAGCAACTGTCGTCATCCACGCCCAGAAGGGTGAAACGGCGCAGTATCCGGTCCTCGGTCTGGTGATATTCGATGAATTCGATTGAGGAGCCATCAGGGCGCAGGAAATCGCGGATGGTCACATCGAGATGCCGCATCGCGCCTTCGCGGAAAACCGGATCGCCGGTTTCGGCGGCGGCCCAGAAATCAAGCCGCAGGTTGGGATGGACATTGTCGATGGCCACGATCCGGCGGCTGGCCAGCGTGGTGGACTTGACCTGCACCTCATGGCCGATCGGCATGGCCCCGTTTTGCGGGATCGCCATGGCGCGCATGGAATAGGCGGCGGCCAGCGCCAGCGTGCGCAGGTTGGGATCGCCGGTTTCGGCATGAAGCCGCGCGGCGGAATAGTAGAATCTGTGGCCGCGAAACTGGTCGTCCTTCTCCAGCTTGGGGCGCAGGGCTTCCGTGCGGGCGCGGGCCTCTTCGATCAATTCGGGCTTGCCCAGCAGCCGGCCCGCGATGCGCAGGCACTCGACCCAGTGACCGCCGCACCAGTCGCCGTCATCGACGGTGTCCCAGACGCCGGTTTCGGGGTCGGCATGATAGGGCCAGGCATCGCCGATCTGGTCGCGTGTCTCCTCAACGCGGGCCAGCAACGCCGCCAGTGCCGATGAATACTCCATGTCCCTGCCCCCGGAGGTGGATGGGCGCGCCAGCTGTTCCCGGCGCGCCCGATCCCGTCTTACATGTCGTCCGCGATCTGGCCTTCATACTCGGCGATATAGGCGCGGGCATCCTCGACGATCTGCGCGCCGTCCAGTCCGAGGCCGTTCATCTCCTCGATCCAGTTGGCGATCACCTCGTCGCCGATGGCCCGCATCTCGGCCACGACATCGTCCGACAGCGTCACGATGGTATTGCCCGTGGCCGCGGTCGTTTCCTCGCCGGCGGTGTCGCCGATATCCATCGCGCGGCCCGCATCGGCCGAGGTCTCGATCCCGGAATTGGCGTCGATCACGGCGCGCAGGTCGTCGGGCAGGCCCTCATACACATCCCGGTTCATCGCCCAGATGAAATAGGTGTTGTAGAGCGCCCGGTCACCGCCGATCTGGGTGTGGCTATTGGCCAGTTCATGCACGCGCAGCGGCGGCACGACCTCCCACGGGATGACGCCGCCATCGACCACACCGCGGCTCAGCGCCTCGGGGAAGGCCGGGACCGGCATGCCGACGGGCGTGGCGCCCAGACGTTCCAGCAGCGCGTTGGCTTGACGCGACGGGCCGCGCAGTTGCAGCCCCTCGAAATCGGCGACCTCTTCGATCGGATCACCGGCCAGGTGGATGACACCGGGGCCATGCACGTGAACAGCCATCAGTTGCACATCGCCGAACCGCTGTTCGGCCAGGTATTCCTGCGTGAACGCCCAGGCGGCGCGGCTGCTGTCCTCGCCGTTCATGGTGGTCATGAAGGGCAGTTCCATGGCCTCTGCCTCGGGGAAGCGGCCCGGCGTGTAGGACGGGATCGCCCAACCGCAATCAATCACCCCATCGCGGATCTGGTCGTACAGCGCGGGCGGGGCGCCGCCAAGCTGCATCGCGGGATAGATTTCCACGTCGATCCGGCCATCCGACTGCTCCTCGATCGCTTCAGCCCAGGGCTCGATGAAATAGCGCGGGATCGAGCCCAGCGGCGACAGGAAGTGCTGGCAGCGCAGCGTCACTTCCGCATCCTGCGCCGAGACGGGCGCGGCCGCCATGGTCAGGGCCAGCGCGCTGAGTGCCGCTGTGGTTAAGGTCTTTGTCATGCCTATCCTCCCAAAATTGGTGACATCGTATCGTAGACGCAAATCGGGTGCGGTCTGCAAAGGTTTTTTCCGGTCTTCGCCAGCCTCTGCCCTGCCTCCCGTTACGGTGGTTTGCAATAGACGGGGATTTTGTAACCATCCAATGCAATCTTGTCGCGATTCCCGCTCCCGGTAATTCTTTAACCGAACGGTCGGTCATTGTCACCTGTCTTGTTGGCCCCGCGCGCCGCGCTTGACCCCTGCCCGCTTTTGCGGCATCGCCTGCGGAGTTTTTTGCCCGGAGCGCCCCCCGCATGATCCGCCGCCTCTACGACTGGACCCTCGGCCTGGCCGAGCATCGCTACGCGCTGGTCGCCCTGGCGATCGTGGCTTTCCTGGAAAGTTCCGTCTTCCCGATCCCGCCCGACCTTCTGTTGATCCCGATGATCATCGCCGCCCCGCGCCGCGCCTTCGTGATCGCGGGTATCTGCATGGTCGCCTCGGTCGCGGGCGGTTTGCTTGGCTACTGGATCGGCTATTCCGTGTTCGAGACCGTAGGCCGCCCGGTGCTGGAGTTCTACGGCAAGGACGCCTATTTCGACGAATTCGCCACCCGCTACAACGAATACGGCGCATGGATGGTGCTGATCGCGGGGGTCACGCCCTTCCCCTACAAGGTGATCACCATCCTGTCGGGCTCCACCGGCCTCAGCCTGCCGGTCTTCATCGTCGCGTCGGTGATCGCGCGCGGGCTGCGGTTCTTTATCGTCGCGGCGCTCTTGTGGAAATTCGGCGCGCCGATCCGCGATTTCATCGAACGCCGCCTCGGCTTGATGTTCATCCTTTTCGTGATATTGCTCCTGGGAGGCTTTTACGTGGTGAAATTTCTATGACCCTGACATTCCGCACGCTTGCTCTGCTTGCAGGTCTCGGCTCTGCCGCGCTGCTGATCGGGGCCTTCGGGTTCCAGCATCTGGGCGGCTTCGAACCGTGCGCGATGTGTTTCTGGCAGCGCTGGCCGCATGGCCTGGCGATCGTGCTGGCCCTGCTGGCGCTGGCCCTGCCCCTTGCCCTTGTCGCGTTGGCGGGCGCGCTGACGATGCTGGTTTCGACCGGTCTTGCCCTCTTTCACACCGGGGTCGAGCGGCATTGGTGGAGCGGCCCGACCTCCTGCACCGCGCGCGGGGGGGGCCTCGATACCTCCGAATGCGGGCTGCTGGACCTCGATTGCGGCACGCCGGTCGTGCTCTGCGATCAGATCTCCTGGCAGTTCATCGGTCTTTCCATGGCCAATTACAACGCGATTGCCTCGCTGGTGCTGGTGGCGGTCTGGCTGATGGCGGCGCGGCGCGCCTGAAGCGCAATCCGAATAGTGGGCACCGATTTTCGGATCAAATTGCGCGTCAACCCTAGAGTCTCGAGTAACGGCTGGTCGACAGAAGCAGGCTGGTCTCCGAGGTCGCCACCCCGTCCAGCCGCCGGATCCGGCGCAGCGCATCGTCCAGCGCCTCCAGCGTCGGGGTGCCAAGCTGCACGATCAGGTCCCATTTGCCATTGGTGGCGTGAACCGCCTCGACCTCGGCCATGCCGGAAAGCTGCCGCCGGATGCGGTCCATTCCCGGCCCCTCGATCCCCAGCATGGTGAGCGCGCGCACCGGGCTTTGCGCAAGATCGGCGCGGGTCAGCACGGTGAACCCCTGAAGCTCGCCCGCCTGCGTCAGCTTTTCGATCCGCGCCCGCACCGTGGCCCGCGTGATCCCCAGCGTGGTGGCCAGATCGGACAGCGCCGCCCGCCCGTCGCGGCGCAGGGCGGCGATCAGTTGCGTGTCGATATCGTCCATTTCGGTCACCTGAATTGCGCGTTTCGATCATTCTAACACCAGATAGCACAATTTGAAGCCTTCTGCTTGACCCGGTTTGTTCACTATCTCTGCCGCAACCCGAACCAGACGAGGCCACTCCATGACCGATACACCCTGTCTCCTGATCGGCGCGCCGATGGATTGCGGCAAGCGCCGCCGCGGCTGCCTGATGGGCCCCGACGCCTACCGCACCGCCGGTTTGGCCGAGACCCTGACCGAGCTTGGCCGCGCGCCCCGCGACCTCGGCAATGTCACGCCCGCGCCCTTGCGCGACGTGTCCGGCGCCGCCCATATCCACAAGCTGGCCGAGAACATCGCCTGGACTGAGGCGCTGGCCAAGGCCGCCGAGACCGCCATGGCGCAGGGCTTTCCCATTTTCCTGGGCGGCGATCACGCGCTGGCGCTTGGCACCGTCTCGGGCGTCGCCAACCACGCCGCCACCCAAGGCCGCCCACAATTCGTCCTCTGGCTGGATGCGCATTCCGATTTCCACACGCCGCAGACCACCGATTCCGGCAATCTGCACGGCACGCCCGTGGGCTATGTGACGGGACAGAAAGGCTTTGACGGCTTCCCCAAGGTACAAAACCCCGTGCCTCTGGAGAATATCTGCATGATCGGGTTACGCTCGGTCGACCGCGAGGAGCGCGCCGCGTTGCAGGATACCGACATGATCCTGCATGACATGCGCGCCATCGACGAACACGGCATCGCCGCCCCCCTGCGCGATTTCCTGGCGCGGGTCGAGGCCGAGAACGGGTTGCTGCATGTCTCGCTGGACGTCGATTTCATCGACCCCGAGATCGCGCCCGCCGTCGGCACCACGGTTCCGGGCGGCGCCAGTTTCCGCGAGGCGCATCTGGTGATGGAGATCCTGCATGATAGCGGGTTGGTCTCCTCGCTCGACCTTGTCGAACTGAACCCCTTCCTCGATGATCGCGGCCGCACCGCGTCTTTGATGGTCGATCTCACCGCATCGCTCATGGGCCGCCGCGTCTTCGACCGCCCGACCCGCAGTTTCGCCTGAAGGAGGCCCCAGATGTCCCTGCCCAAACCCTCCGAGCGCGCCTTCGTGCCCTTCGTCTCGGTCGACAACATGATGCGGCTGGTGCATTCCATCGGCGTCGAGCGGATGCTGGTGGAGCTTGCCGCCTATATCGAGGAAGATTTCCGCCGCTGGCCGCTTTTCGACAAGACGCCCCGCATCGCGGCCCATTCCAAGGAGGGCGTGATCGAGCTGATGCCGACCTCGGATGGCATTCAATACGGGTTCAAATACGTCAACGGCCACCCCAAGAACACGCGCGAAGGCTTGCAGACCGTCACCGCCTTCGGCCTCCTGGCCGATGTGGCAACCGGTTACCCGACGCTGCTGACAGAAATGACGATGTTGACTGCCCTGCGCACGGCGGCGACCTCGGCGATGGTGGCGAAATACCTCGCCCCCAAGGGCGCCACCACGATGGCGATGATCGGCAATGGCGCGCAGTCCGAATTCCAGAGCCTCGCCATGAAGGCGATTTGCGGCATCACCACGTTGCGCCTTTATGACACCGACCCCGCCGCCACCGACAAGGCCGCCCGCAATCTTGAGGGCCAGGGCCTGACGGTGGTGAAATGCAGCAGTGCCGAGGACTCGATGGAAGGCGCGCAGATCATCACCACCTGCACCGCCGACAAGCAGAACGCGACCATCCTGACCGACAACATGGTCGGCACGGGCGTCCATATCAACGCGATCGGCGGCGACTGTCCGGGCAAGACGGAACTGGCGCCCGCGATCCTGCACCGCGCCGACATCTTCGTCGAATACCCGCCCCAAACGCGGGTGGAGGGCGAGATCCAGAACGTGGCGGAAGACCACCCGGTAACCGAGCTCTGGCAGGTGATCGAGGGGCAGGCGGCGGGCCGGAGCTCGGCCAGCCAGATCACGCTCTTTGACTCCGTGGGCTTCGCGATCGAGGATTTCTCGGCCCTGCGCTATATCCGCGACCGTCTGGACGGGACCGACCTGTTCGACCAGCTCGACATGCTGGCCGACCCCGACGATCCGCGCGACCTATTCGGGATGTTGCAGCGCGCCAAGGCGTGACCTGCGCCAGGCAGACAGGGTGGAGGGGGCCTTGCCCCCGCCGCTTTTGAGCGGCCCCCCGCGGATATTTTCAGAACAAAGAAGCCGAAAATTTTAGTCGAATTGCTTTCATTTTGCTGGAAATACCTGCCGCCGGCAGGCCGCGCTCTGACGAGCCCTCCGGAACGGGGGGTGAGGAGGCGCGCACGCCCTTGAGGGTCAGGGGATCGTGAACTCGCCCACCACGTTGCGCCATCGGCCCGCGCCGATCATCTTGCGATGCGTGAAGCGCACCGAATGCAGCGCGCCCTCGATCTTGTCCTGCCAGAACTCGATGAAGGAAAACAGGCGCGGGTGATCCGGCGCAAGATCATAATCCTGCCAGGTGAAGGTGTTCAGGACATGCGGGTAATCCGGCATGTGATAGAACATCTCGGCCGTGGTCAGGCCGTAGCCTTTCAGCATCAACTCGGTCTCTCGATTTGCCATTTTCTGCCTCTTTGGTTTGCCCTCCCCGATCCGATCATGCGCCGGTTTTGTTAAAAATCAAATAAAACAACTTGTTACCCACCGTGAGGGAGGAGTGCCAAACCCTGTGAAACCGGGCCATTGCACCCCAAAACCTGCGTCTCTATAGTGCGCGACAACTAGATATAGACGCTTGGACAGGACGCGAGCCCGCCTTTGACCGATACGCCAGAACCCCCTGAGAACATGGACGAAACCGACGGGCCCGCGCCCGTTCCCCATGGCCCCCAGATCTCCATCGCCGAGGAGATGAAGACCAGCTTCATCGACTACGCGATGAGCGTCATCATTTCCCGCGCCATCCCCGACCTGCGCGACGGGCTGAAGCCGGTGCATCGGCGCATCCTCTACGCGATGCACGAGAGCGGCAATACCCACGACAAGAGCTATCGCAAATCGGCCCGTCCCGTGGGCGACACGATGGGCAAGTATCACCCGCATGGCGACAGCGCGATCTATGACGCGCTGGTGCGCATGGCGCAGCCGTTTTCCATGTCTCTGCCCCTCTTGGACGGGCAGGGCAATTTCGGCTCGATGGATGGCGATAACGCGGCGGCCATGCGCTATACCGAGGTGCGGATGGACAAGCCCGCCGCGTCCCTTCTGGCCGATATCGACAAGGACACGGTCGATTTCCAGGACAATTACGACGGCAAGGACCGCGAGCCGACCGTCCTGCCCTCGCGCTTTCCCAACATGCTGGTCAATGGCGCGGGCGGCATTGCCGTGGGCATGGCCACCAACATCCCGCCGCATAACCTGGGCGAGGTGATCGACGCCTGCCAGGCGCTGATCGAGGATGCCGACTTGACCAGCGAACAGCTGATGGAGTATATCCCGGCCCCCGATTTTCCTACGGGGGGCATCATCCTGGGGCGCAGCGGCGCGCGCAAAGCCTATCTTGAGGGGCGCGGCAGCGTCATCATCCGGGCCAAGACCCGCGTCGAGGAGATCCGCAAGGACCGCTACGCCATCATCCTGGACGAGATCCCCTACCAGGTGAACAAGGCCTCGATGATCGAGAAGATCGCCGAACTGGTGCGCGACAAGAAGCTGGAAGGCATCAGCCACGTCCAGGACGAGAGCGACCGGATCGGTGTGCGCGTGGTGATCGAGCTGAAACGCGATGCCACCGCCGAGGTGGTGCTGAACCAGCTCTTCCGCTTTACCCAGATGCAGACCAGTTTCGGCTGCAACATGCTGGCCCTGAACGGTGGCCGTCCCGAGCAGTTGACCCTGCGCCGGTTCCTGACCGCCTTCCTCGATTTCCGAGAAGAGGTCGTGGCGCGCCGCACCGCATATGAACTGCGCAAGGCGCGCGAACGCTCCCATATCCTCTGCGGACTGGCCGTCGCGGTCTCGAATGTCGATGAGGTTGTCGCCACGATCCGCGCCTCCGCCGATGCCGCCGAGGCCCGTGAAAAGCTGATGACGCGGCGCTGGCCCGCGGGCGAGATCCTGGAATATATCGCGCTCATTGACGATCCCACCCATCGCGCCAACGAGGATGGCACCTATAACCTGTCCGAGACCCAGGCCCGCGCCATCCTGGAGCTGCGCCTGCAACGCCTGACCCAGATCGGCGTCAAGGAAGTGACGGACGAGTTGCAGGAGCTTGCCGCCAAGATCCGCGACTACCTTGATATCCTGTCCAGCCGCGACCGCATCCTCTCGATCATCTCGACCGAGCTGGCCGAGGTGAAGGACCAGTTCGCCGTCCCCCGCCGCACCGAGATCGTCGACTGGTCCGGCGACATGGAGGATGAAGACCTGATCGAGCGCGAAGATATGGTCGTGACGGTCACCTCGGGCGGCTATATCAAGCGCACGCCGCTCATCGACTTCCGCGCGCAACGGCGCGGCGGCAAGGGCCTCAGCGGCATGGCGACCAAGGAAGACGACGTCGTCACCACGCTTTTCGTGGCCAACACGCATACGCCGCTTCTGTTCTTCACCTCTGACGGCATGGTCTACAAGATGAAGACCTGGCGCCTGCCGCAGGGCGGGCGCACCTCGCGCGGCAAGGCGATCGTGAACCTGCTTCCGATCCCGCAGGGCGTGTCCATTGCCGCCGTCATGCCCGTCGATCGGGATGAGGAAGACTGGGGCGATCTGCAGATCGTCTTTGCCACCACGGCGGGCGATGTGCGGCGCAACATGCTGTCGGATTTCACCAATGTCATGCGCAACGGCAAGATCGCCATGAAGCTGCCCGAGGGCGTCGAATTGGTCAACGCGCGCATCTGCACCGAGGATGACGATGTCATGCTGGTCACCGATGCGGGCCGCGCCATCCGCTTCCGCACCACCGATGTGCGCGTCTTCAAGGGCCGCGATTCGACCGGGGTGCGCGGCATCCGCCTCTCCAATGGCGACAAGGTCGTGTCGATGGCCGTGATCCGCCATTTCGAGGCCAGCGCCGAGGAACGCGCGGCCTATCTCAAGCAGCGCCGCCTGATGGCCGGTGTGACCGAGGAGGGCGAGGAAGACGAGGCCGCACCGGGGGAACTGTCGCCCGAGCGCTATGCCGAGATGTCGGCCGCCGAAGACCTGATCCTGACCATCACCGAAGGCGGCCAGGGCAAGCTCAGCTCCAGCCACGATTACCCGGTCCGGGGCCGGGGCGGGCAAGGTGTCGCCGCGATGGACAAGGCGATGCGCGGCGGAGAGATCGTCGCCGCCTTCCCGGTCCTGCTCGAGGACCAGATCATGCTGGCCACCTCCAAGGGCCAGTCGATCCGCTGCCCGGTCGAGGGCATCTCGTTCCGCTCCCGCTCGGCGGGCGGGGTCAAGGTGTTCAACACCGGCAAGGGCGAAGAGGTCGTCTCGGTCGCCTGGATCGCCGATCAGGGGGACGAGGGCGACGAGGCCGAGGCATGAGCGATGCGGCGGCGCTGGCGGGGCGGCTCCTGCTGGCGCTTCTCTTCATCCTGGGCGCGCTGCAAAAGCTGAACGACCCGGAACCCGCGATGACGCTTCTGACGGATCGCGGGTTGCCGCCGCTTCTGGCCTGGCCCGCGCTGCTGTTCAACGGCATCGCCGGACTGGCGCTGGTGGCGGGCTGGCTGACGCGGCCCTTCGCGCTGGCCTCTGCCGCCTATTGCGCCGTCACCAGCTATTTTCATTTCCTGCCCGATGATCCCTGGCAGATGACCATCTTTGTCAAGAACTGGTCCATTGCGGGCGGGTTCCTGGTGCTGGCCGCGCATGGGCCGGGGCGATATGCACTGGACCGGACGTGAAACAGACCCTCTTCGCCACCGCCTATCTGACGGATGATTATGACGCGGCCATTGCCTGGTTCCGAGCGGCGCTTGGATGGGTGCTGCTGGAAGATACCGATATGGGCGGGGGCAAGCGTTGGGTCCGGGTCGCCCCGCATGAGGGGGCCGAGACCTCATTCCTGATCGCCCGCGCCGTGGGGGATCAAGCCGCCGCGATTGGCCAGCACGCGGGCGGACGGGTGGGCTATTTCCTGCATACCGACGATTTCGCCGCGCAACACGCCAGGATGCGGGACGCATGCGTCCAGTTCGAGGAAGCCCCCCGGCATGAGCCCTACGGCACCGTCGCCGTCTTCCGCGATCTCCACGGCAACCGGTGGGATTTGATCGAGCCGAAATAGGCGTCGCAAAGCCGAACAGAACCTCCGCACCCATGCACACAAGTCGAGATTGATCTGCGGCTTCGTTCCACACTACACAGATCTCCGACCCAGACATCCTGGGACCACTTGTCGGAGGCTTCAATGTCCAACCCCCTTTCCTACGGCCTTCTGGCCGCCCGCGTCCTGATGGCGCTGATCTTCATCGTGGCCGGTTTCGGCAAACTGGGCGATGTCCAGGGTTTCGCCGGTTATCTCGCATCCGGCGGCCTGCCCGCGGTCCTGGCCTGGCCCGCGATACTCTTCGAGATCCTGGCCGGTTTCGCCCTCCTGATCGGGTTCCAGACCCGCCTGACCGCGCTGGCCCTGGCCGCGTTCAGCGTCGTGACCGCCGCGCTCTACCATTTCGACCCCGCCAACAGCGCGCAGATGACCATGTTCCTGAAGAACGTGGCGATGGCAGGCGGTTACATCGCGCTGGCCGTCGCGGGCGCGGGCGCCCTGGCGCTGGATGGCCGCCTGAGACCCGCCACCGCGGCCTGACCTTCCTGCCGAACCGGGCCGAGGCTTTCCAATCGCCTCGGCCCGTTCTATATCCGGCCCATGAGCACACCCATTCATATCATCGGCGGCGGCATGGCCGGATCCGAGGCCGCCTGGCAGGCCGTTAACCTTGGCGTTCCGGTCGTTATCCACGAAATGCGTCCCAGGGTCGGCACCTTCGCGCATCGGACCGGGCACCTGGCGGAAATGGTCTGCTCCAATTCCTTCCGCTCGGATGATGACGAACAGAACGCCGTGGGCCTGCTGCATTGGGAGATGCGCCAGGCCGGCGGGCTGATCATGTCCATGGCCGACCGCCACCGGCTGCCCGCGGGCGGCGCCCTGGCCGTGGATCGCGAGCCCTTCGCGGCCGATGTCACCGCCCATCTGCGCGCGCATCCGCTGGTCACGGTCAGCGAAGAGGAGGTTACCGCCCTGCCCGAAACCGGCCCCGCCATCATCGCCACCGGCCCGCTGACCTCCGGCCCTCTGGCGCAGGCTATCGCCGATGAGGCGGGCCAGGACAGCCTCGCCTTCTTCGACGCCATCGCGCCCATCATCCATGCCGACAGCATCGACATGTCCAAGGCCTGGATGCAGTCGCGCTATGACAAGGGCGAGACCGAGGAGGAGCGCACCGCCTATCTCAACTGCCCGATGGACAAACCGACCTACGAGGCCTTCATCGACGCGCTGCTGGCCGCCGAGAAAACCGCCTTCAAGGAAGGTGAGACCGCAGGCTATTTCGACGGCTGCCTGCCCATCGAGGTGATGGCGGAACGGGGCCGCGAGACCCTGCGTTTCGGCCCGATGAAGCCCGTGGGCCTCACCAACCCGCATGCGCCGCATGTGAAACCCTACGCGGTGGTGCAGCTGCGCCGCGACAACAAACTTGGCACGCTGTTCAACATCGTGGGCTTCCAGACCAAGATGAAGTACGGCGCGCAAACCACTGTTTTCAGGATGATTCCGGGTCTGGAAAATGCCCGCTTTGCCCGCCTCGGCGGCATCCATCGCAACACCTTCATCAACTCTCCGACGCTGCTCGATGACCAGATGCGCCTGCGCTCGCGCCCCCATATCCGCTTCGCGGGCCAGATCACCGGGGTAGAGGGCTATGTCGAATCCGCCGCGATGGGGCTTCTTGCGGGGCGCCTCGCCGCTGCCGAGATCCTCGGCCAGACGCTGCCGCCCGTGCCGCAGGACACCGCCATGGGCGCGCTGATCCATCACATCACCGGCGGGGCCGAGGCCAGGACGTTCCAGCCGATGAACGTGAATTTCGGCCTCTTTCCCCCCATCGACCTCAAGGGCGGGCGCAAGAACCGCAAGGCGCGCTACAAGGGCTATACCGACCGCGCCAAGGCGGCCTGGACCGGCTGGCTGACAGGGGAACCGGCGCTGGCGCTTTGAACTGGACGCCAGCCCGGGCAGGCTGGTAGCGTCCCGCCATGACAGAGAAATTCCTGACGAAATCCTACGGAAAGCGCGGTGAAACGGAAGTGCGGGCGCATTACGACGCCTGGGCCGCCAGCTATGACGACGAGATCGCCGCGAACGGCTATGCCACGCCCGGACGCTGCGCCGCCGCGCTGGCCCAGACCGGCCTGAAGACAAACGCACCGATCCTCGATCTGGGCTGCGGCACGGGCCTCTCGGGGCTGGCGCTGATGCTCAAGGGCTTCTCGATCATCGACGGCACCGACCTGTCGCCCGGCATGCTGGAGCAGGCCCGCGCCCGTGGCCTCTACCGCCAGCTTTACGAAGGTGACCCCGATGGCGGCCTGCCCCCCGGCCCCTATCAGGCGATCTGCGCCGTCGGCGTGATCAGCCCCGGCGCGGCCCCCGTCTCGATGCTAAAGACCGCGCTGACGGCCCTGCCCAGGGGCGGCTACCTGGTGTTTTCCTATAACGACCACGCGCTGGCCGATGACAGCTACACCCAGGGCTTGGCGGAGGTGGTGAATGACGGCACCGCCCGGATGATCTTCGAGGAACACGGCCCCCACCTGCCCGGGATCGACTTGAACGCCACCGTCTACATCCTTGAAAAAACGTGACATTCACGACACGCTTTGCGCCATCCCCCACCGGCCCCCTGCATCTGGGCCACGCCTATTCCGCGATGCTCGCCCATGACATGGCACGCGGCCAAGGGGGCCGCTTCTTGCTGCGCATCGACGATCTGGACCAGTCCCGTGCGCGGGCCGAATGGGAGGATCTGATCCTCGATAACCTGCGCTGGCTCGGCTTGACCTGGGACGGCCCCGTGCGCCGCCAATCCGATCATTTCGACGCCTATCAACGCGCCATCGACAGCCTCGCGCAGGCCACGGGCGCGGTCTATCCCTGCTGCTGCAAGCGCCGCGACATCGAGGCCGCCGCCTCGGCCCCGCAAGAGGGCGTGCCGCGTTTCGGCCCTGATGGCCTGATCTATCCCGGCACCTGCCGCGCCCGCCCCTATGCCGATCGGACGCCGACCGACGCGCTGCGCTACAACCTCGCCGCCACCGTCGGGCCGCCGTCCCGAATGCCCGCCTTCACCGAGACCGGCCCGGCCCATGCCGGGGACCATGAGGTCACGGCCGAGCACCTTCTCACACAGGTCGGCGACCCCATCCTGGCCCGCGCCAACATGGCCGCCTCCTACAATTTCGCCGTGGTCATCGACGACGCCGAGACCGCGATCACCCATGTCATACGCGGCGAGGACCTTTATGAGGCGACCTATCTGCAACGGTTCTTGCAATGGGAACTGGGGCTATCTCCGCCCGTCTACCACCACCACCGCCTGATCCGGGACGCGACCGGAAAGCGTCTGGCCAAGCGCGACGATGCCCGCGCCATCCGCACCTACCGCGCCGAGGGGGCCACACCCGACGACATCCGCCGCATGGTGGGCCTGCCACCTCAAGGTTAACACACCCGCGATTAACCTTAACGCGCGCGCCCCTGCCCCATCTTCTTGGTCCAAATACTCCCGCCGGAGGCTCCCATGCTCACGCCTCGGGCGCCATGATCTCCACCTCATCCCCGTCCCGCACGGCAGTATAGAAACACGACCGCCGCCCGGTATGGCAGGCCGGTCCCGCTTGCCGGACCAGCGCCAGCAGGCAATCGCGGTCGCAATCGACCCGCAACTCCACCAATTCCTGCACATGGCCCGAGGTCTCGCCCTTGACCCAGAACGCCTGACGAGACCGCGACCAATAGGTCACGCGGCCCGTCTCCAGCGTGCGCGCCACCGCCGCCGCATTCATCCAAGCCAGCATCAACACCTCGCCGGTCTCCGCCTCCTGCGCGATGCAGGGCAGCAATCCGGCCTCGTCATAGGTCAAACTTGTGGGGTCGAAACTCATGCCGCGCCTCCCTTTGCATTTCGCCTGCACGTCGCTACCTATAGGCAGTGACCCGAGGGGAAAAGCCATGACGACCGAAACCGACCTGATCAAGCTCTATTCGCAGCGCATCCTGGCGTTGGCCGCCGACATTCCCCTGACCGACCGGCTGGAGGCCCCGCAGGCCAGTATCCGCAAACGCGCGCCGCTGTGTGGCTCGACCGTCACCGTCGATCTGGATCTGGAAGATGGCGTCGTGGCGCGGTTCGGGCAGGATGTGAAAGCCTGCGCGCTTGGCCAGGCCTCCGCCGCGCTGATGGCGCGCAACATCATCGGGCGGACCCGTGCCGAGGTCGAGGCCGGGCGCGACCAGTTGCGCGCCATGCTAAAGGAAGGCGCGCCGCCCCCTGACAGCCCCTTCGACGGCTACGATGTGCTGGAGCCCGCCCGCGATTACCGCAATCGCCACGCCTCGATCATGCTGGCCTTCGACGCCACCGCCGAGGCCATGGCCGAGGCCGAACAGGCCGCCTGCGCCTGACACCTCCGGACAAAAAAACCGCCGCACTCCGGGGGGGATCCCGAAGGCGGCGGCAAGGTGTGCGTGTCGGCGTGATCCAAAACCGGGGGCCGATCTGGTCAGGCAATAACCAGGGGGCCATCAGGCAGAGGCAGCGCAAGGGGAAGGTTGGGGACAGACCCTTGCGCGGGTCAAAAGGCTTCGGGCGTGCGACCGCAGGCAGAAATCGAAAGGGTCAGATCAGACCCGGCAGATGCAGCAATCCGACGGTCATGACACCCAGTGCCAACACCCCCGCGAAATCATACAAAAGCGTATCGCGGGAGGTCGAAAGGATCTGTTTGATCTGGCTCAGCATGGTGTCCAACTCCTCAATTGTCATCGGCGTGTTAACGCTTTGTTCTCATTTTCGGCCGCGTTAATCAAGAACTTTTTAAGAACATTTGAGAACAAAACGCAACCGAATGGTTAACGACAGGTCTAACCTACTGAAATCAAACGAATCGCCTTCTCCTGCTCCATCAGCCAGAGCAGAACACGCACCGACTGCCCGCGCGCGCCCATCAGATCGGGGTCATGGGCCAGCAGCGCCCGCGCGTCGCGTTGCGCGATCTCCATCAGCCCGGTCTGACTTTCGAGGTCCGCGACCCGGAACCTCGGCAGCCCCGATTGCGCCGTGCCGATGAGGTCGCCCGCACCGCGAATGGCCAGGTCTTCCTCGGCGATGCGGAACCCGTCCTCGGTCTCGCGCAGCACCTGCAGGCGTCGCGCCGCCGTCTCGCCCAGGGGCGCGCGATACATCAGAAGACAGGTCGAGGCCGCCTGCCCCCGCCCGACCCGGCCACGCAGCTGATGCAACTGCGCCAGCCCGAAATTCTCGGCCTGTTCGATCACCATGATCGAGGCATTGGGCACATCGACGCCGACCTCGATCACCGTGGTCGCGACCAGAACCCGCGTGCGTCCGGCGATGAAATCGGCCATCGCCGCGTCCTTCTCGGCGGGCGGCATCTGGCCGTGCACGAGGCCCACGACCCCCTCACCCAGGCTCGCGCGCAGCGCCTTGAACCGGTCCTCGGCGGCGGTCATGTCGACGGCTTCGCTTTCCTCGACCAGCGGGCAGACCCAATAGGCCTGCCGCCCCTCGGCCACGGCATCCGCCAGATGCTGCACGACCTCGCCCATGCGAGCCGAGCTGACCAGCGCGGTCGCAATGGGTTTGCGCCCTGGCGGTTTCTCATCCAGCACCGAGATATCCATGTCGCCATAGGTGGCCAGGCTCAGCGTGCGCGGAATCGGCGTCGCCGTCATCACCAGGACATCCGCGCCCTGCCCTTTCGAGCCGAGCCGCACCCGTTCGCGCACCCCGAACCGGTGCTGTTCATCGACGACCGCAAGGCGCAGATCGGCGAACGCCACGTCATCCTGAAACACCGCATGCGTGCCGACCAGGATCGAGATGTCGCCCGCTTTCAGCGCCTTGAGCTTGGCGCGCCGTTCGCCCCCCTTGTCGCGCCCCGTCAGCATCTCGATCACCACGCCCGCCGCATCAGTCAGCGGTTTCAGGCCGGCAAGATGCTGCGCCGCCAGGATCGAGGTCGGCGCCATCATCACCGCCTGCCCGCCCGCCTCGACCGCGTTCAGCATCGCCATCAGCGCCACCAGCGTCTTGCCCGCGCCGACATCGCCCTGAAGCAGCCGGTTCATCCGCGTTTCCGCCCCCATATCCGCCGTGATCTCGGCAATCGCGCGGGTCTGCGCGCCCGTCGGGATGTAAGGCAGGCTCTCCAGCACCTTCGCGGCCAGCGCCCCGTCGCCTTTCGAGACGAACCCCTTGGCCCGCCGCACCTTGGCCCGCGCCAGGCCAAGCGTGACCTGATGGGCCAGCAATTCATCATAGGCCAGGCGTTCGCGCGCGGGGTGGGCGCGGGAAAAATCCCGTTCGCTTTCAGGGTGATGCGCGGCCTCCAGCGCCTCGGGCCAGGCCGGCCATTTCTTCGATTTGAGCAGCGGCAGGTCGATCCATTCGCCCAGGTAAGGCGCGCGCGGCAGGGCCGAGGCGACGGCCTTGACGATCCCCTTCTGCGTCACGCCCGATGTCAGCGGATAGACCGGCTCGAATGCCGGGATGCTCTCGGCCTCGGCGGGGGGCACCACGTGATCGGGGTGGACCATCTGCGCGATGCCGTCAAAAAGCTCCACCTTGCCCGAGATCACCCGCCGCGCGCCGGTGGGCAGGAGCCGGTCCAGATAATCGCCGCGCGCGTGAAAGAAGACGAGGTCGAAACTGGTCTCGGCATCCGTGACATGCACGCGATAGGGCCGCCCCTTGAGGGCGGGTTTGCGATGCGGGCCGACGACGATTTCGACCGTCAATGTGGCGGGCAGATCGGCCCCGTTGATCGTCGCGCGCCGGGTCCGGTTGATGCCCCCCACCGGCAGGGTCAGCAGCAGGTCTTTCGGGGTTTCGATCCCCAACCCCTTGTAATTCTTTGCCGTTTTCGGGCCGATTCCGTCCAGCCCCTCAAGCTCGGCAAAGAGGGGGAAGAGGATCTCGGGCCGCCCCCGCGCCTCAGCCATCGGAGGGCGCCGCCGCCGGGGCGTCGTTGATCAGCGCCAGCCAGGCGTCCTCGTCAATCGTCTCGACCCCCAATTCCGCCGCCTTTGTCGCCTTCGAGCCCGCCCCCGGCCCCGCGATCAGGATGTCGGTCTTGGCGCTGACCGAGCCCGAGACCTTGGCGCCAAGCGCCTCGGCCCGCGCCTTGGCCTCGGCCCGCGTCATCTTTTCCAACGTTCCGGTAAAGACCACGGTCTTGCCCGCGACGGGGCTGTCACTGGCGCGCGCCTCGGGCGGCAACACGGTCAGCATGCCCGCAAGCCGGTCGATCGAGGCGCGCTCGGTCTTCTGCTGAAAGCTGGTCACGAGAGACACCGCAACCGTGGCACCGATGCCGTCGATGCCGGTCAGATCCTCCCAGGCGGCGCGGGCGTCGGCATCCAGCCCCTCCCAGGCCGCGTTGCGCGTGCCGGAAATATCGGCGCGACGCCCCTCGTTGGCCGCTCTTTTTCGTTCCTCCACAATGGCCTCCTCGGCCTTGCGGTGGCACTCGGCGGCGGGGGCTGCACGGTCGATGGCCGCGACCATGGCATCCCAATCGCCGTAATGGCGCGCCAGATCGGCCGCGGCGACCTCGCCCACATGGCGCAAGCCGAGGGCAAATATCAGCCGGTGCAGCGGGATTTGGCGCTTGTCCTCGATGGCGGCAAAGAGGTTCTCGGCCGATTTCTCGCCCCACCCCTCGCGGTTCTTCAACTGCTGCATCCCGCTGCCATAGCGATCCTTCAGCGTGAAGATGTCCCCGGGCTCCCTGATCCAGCCGTCGAGATAGAATTGTTCCACCTGTTTCGCGCCGAGCCCCTCGATGTCGAAGGCCGCCCGCGAGACGAAATGTTTCAGCTTCTCAACCGCTTGCGCCGGGCAGATCAGCCCGCCCGAGCAGCGGCGCACGGCGTCCCCCTCCTCGCGCACGGCATCGGATCCGCATTCCGGGCAGGTCTCGGGGAAGGCGAAGGGCGCGGCCCCCTCGGGCCGTTTCGAGATATCCACATCCGCGATCTTCGGGATCACGTCGCCGGCGCGGTAGACCTGCACCCAGTCGCCCGCGCGAATATCCTTGCCGTCCCGAATCTGTGCGCCCGCGCTATCGCGGCCCGCAATGTAATCCTCGTTATGCAGGGTCGCGTTGGAGACGACGACGCCACCCACGGTCACAGGCGTCAGTCGCGCCACGGGGCTCAGCGCGCCGGTGCGCCCGACCTGGATGTCGATCGCCTCCAGCCGGGTCCAGGCCAGCTCGGCGGGGAACTTATGCGCGATCGCCCATCGCGGCGTGGTCGATCGCAGCCCGAGACGCCCTTGCAGGGCCAGGTCGTCGACCTTGTAGACCACCCCGTCGATATCGTAACCCAGACCGGCGCGTTTCTGTTCGATATCCGCGTAATGCGCCAACATCTCATCGGTCGAATTGCAGAGCTTTGTCAGAGGGTTGACCTGAAATCCAAGCGCACCCAACCGTTCGATCGCGCCCATCTGCGTGTCGGCCAGAGGGGCGGAGACCTGCCCCCAGGCATAGGCGAAAAAGCGCAAGGGCCGCGCGCGGGTGATCTCGGGATCAAGCTGCCGCAAGGAGCCGGCGGCAGCGTTGCGCGGGTTGGCGAATGTCTTGCCGCCGGCCTCGGTCTGGCGCGCGTTCAGTGCCGCGAAATCGGCATGGCTCATATAGACCTCGCCGCGCACCTCGAGGATGTCGGGCGCGCCGGTCAGGGTTTCGGGAATATCGTCGATGGTGCGGGCATTGGCGGTGACATTCTCGCCCACCGTCCCGTCGCCCCGCGTCGCGGCCTGCACCAGCTTGCCGCCCTCATAGCGCAGCGACAGCGACAGCCCGTCGATCTTGGGTTCCGCCGTGAAGGCCAGCGGGGCGTCGGTGAGGCCAAGGAACTTGCGTACGGAGCGGGTGAACTCCGCCACATCCGCATCCGTGAACGCATTGCCGAGCGACAGCATCCGTTCGGCATGGGTGATCTTGGAAAACGCGCCCGAGGGGGCTGCGCCCACCTGATCCGAGGGGCTGTCGGCGCGCTTGAGATGCGGGAACGCGGCCTCGATCTGGGCGTTTTCGCGTTTGAGCGCATCATACTCGGCATCCGTGATCTCGGGCGCATCGTCGCGGTGATAGGCCGCGTTCGCCTTGGCCAGCGTCCGGGCCAGCTCCGCCAGCCGCGCGCGCGCCGCATCCTCGCTCATCCCTGCCCGATCCTCTGCCATGCGCGCCCTTTCCCCGACATGATGTGCGGTCCCCCATCAGTGATAGGAGGCCACGGGAAAGAGGTCCAGCCGACGATTGCGTCAGGCGCTGGCGGCGAGATCCGCAGTGCCCAGTTCGGGCGAGGGATCGCGCAGCACGTAGCCGCGGCCCCAGATGGTCTCGATGTGATTGTCGCCGCCGGTCGCCTCAGAGAGTTTCTTGCGCAGCTTGCAGATGAAGACGTCGATGATCTTCAATTCCGGCTCATCCATGCCGCCATAAAGGTGATTGAGGAACATTTCCTTGGTCAGCGTCGTGCCCTTGCGCAGCGAGAGCAGTTCCAGCATCTGGTATTCCTTGCCGGTCAGATGCACCGGGCTGCCTTCGACATCGACGGTCTTGGCGTCCAGGTTGACGCTGATCCGGCCGGTGCGGATGATGGATTGCGAATGGCCCTTGGACCGGCGGATGATGGCGTGGATGCGCGCCACCAATTCATCGCGGTGAAAGGGTTTGGTCAGGTAGTCATCGGCCCCGAAGCCGAAGCCCTTGATCTTGTTTTCCGTGTCATCGGCCCCCGACAGGATCAGGATCGGCGTGTCGATGCGCGCAAGCCGCAATTGGCGCAGCACGTCATGGCCGTTCATGTCGGGTAGGTTGAGATCGAGAAGGATGAGGTCATAATCATAGAGCTTGGCAAGGTCGATGCCCTCTTCGCCCAGATCTGTCGAATAGACATTCAGATTGGCATGGCTCAGCATCATTTCGATACTTTTCGACGTGGTCGGGTCGTCTTCTACAAGCAAGACACGCATCTGATTCTCTCCGATTCTTTCCCAGCTAACTCGACCTTCGCCCGAAATCGTTAATGGCAAGTTATCTTTTTAGACAGTCTGGCGACAAATTCACGGCAATCAACACTAAAATTCGATTCAATCCCGGAACTGTTGCACAGCGGTGGCCTTGAGCGCCCCTTCGCCATGCTGGCTGACGGCCCGTGTCCAGGCGTCCAGCTCCTCCGCCGAGAGGCCGTAGGTCGCGCACGCCTCCTCATGGTCGATCAGCCCGAATTCGACCGCGCGCACGATGGCGGCCTTGCGGCTGGCAACCCATCGGTTGGTTGTCGGGCTCGGCAGATCGGCGCGGGTCATTTCGCTGCCATCGGGAAGGGTCACCGAGTAAGGGCCCTTGACACGTCTGATATACATCGCACCTCGCTTCTCGCCGTTTTGCGAGGCCACCATTGACCGGAACTGTTTAACAGCCGGTAACCACCACCCTTGTCGATGCGGGGCATTTTCCTATATTGCGCCGCAAACACCCCCGGAAAGATGCTCATGCCCCTCGACGCCCCCCTCAATTCGCTTGGATTCGCCAAGCCCCCCGCCGACACCCGCGTGGTGGTGGCGATGTCGGGCGGCGTCGACAGCTCGGTCGTGGCCGCGCAACTGGCCGAGGAGGGCTATGACGTCGTCGGCGTGACGTTGCAGCTTTACGACCACGGCGCGGCCCTGGCCAAGAAGGGCGCCTGCTGCGCGGGGCTGGATATTCATGATGCCCGCCGGGTGGCCGAAGAGATGGGATTTCCCCATTATGTCCTTGATTACGAAAACATCTTCAAGGATGCGGTGATCGACGAATTTGCCGACAGCTATCTGGCGGGCGCGACGCCCGTGCCCTGCATTCGCTGCAATGAGCGGGTCAAATTCAAGGATCTGCTGGAAACCGCGAAAGACCTCGACGCCGATTGCATGGCGACGGGGCATTACATCCAGCGCAAGATGGGGCCGCAGAAGGCCGAGCTTCATTCCGCCACCGACGCCACCCGCGATCAGAGCTATTTCCTCTTCTCCACCACGCAGGAGCAGCTGGATTTCCTGCGCTTTCCCCTGGGCCATCTGGCCTCGAAATCCGAGACCCGCGCGCTGGCGGCGAAATACGGTCTGCCGGTCGCGGACAAGCCCGACAGCCAGGATATCTGCTTCGTGCCGGACGGAAACTATGCCTCCGTGATCGAGAAACTGCGCCCCGGTGCCGCCGATCCCGGCGAGATCGTGGATATGGAAGGCAACATCCTCGGCACCCATCGCGGCGTGATTCACTACACGATCGGCCAGCGCCGCGGCCTCGGCATCGGCGGCCGCGCCGACCCGCTCTATGTCGTCAAGCTGGAGCCCGATACACGGCGCGTCGTGGTCGGCCCGAAAGAGGCGCTCTCGACCGCGATTGTCCCGATTCGCGAGATCAACTGGCTCGGGGATGAAGACATGACATCGCGCGCGGAATGGCATCTGAAGGTCAAGATCCGCTCCACCCGCCCGCCGCGCGACGCGATTTTGCGCCCCCTCTCCGACACCGGGGCGCAGGTCGAGCTCCTTACCCCCGAGGAAGGCGTCAGCCCCGGCCAGGCCTGCGTGTTCTACGCCCCCGAAGGCAGCCGCGTGCTTGGCGGCGGCTGGATCTGGCGCGGCTACTAGAGCGTGTTGCGCCCTTTCCGATTCAGGATTCCCACGAAGCTTGATCTGTGATTCCTTGTCCGCATGGCAGATATGGGGGTTTGAGATGGGAAAACCACATCCTATGGCGCTTCGGGAG